>Ga0074044_10000078_pt1 | contig 94247 bp, 86 predicted proteins | sample BogForMeECP23OM1_FD_94443 | JGI IMG/M metagenome (GOLD analysis project Ga0074044, IMG submission 94443) | Bog forest soil microbial communities from Calvert Island, British Columbia, Canada - Bog Forest MetaG ECP23OM1 | ecosystem: Environmental > Terrestrial > Soil > Wetlands ...
AAGATTCTCAATCTTCAAACCCGGGTTCGATTCCCGGTAGCGCTACCAACCACTTCTTCCGCTGCGCAATTTGCGACAAGGAACGCCCGTATCTCCTGCCGAGCCGCAGTGACGCCCCATTGGAGGCCAATGGTTACGTCCGCTCGACCGATGCGACCCGAGCCACTCCCCCTCGCAGCTTTCACGGCGGCCAGACTTTGACTCCCTGACTCCGAGCCGTTGCCTCACCCGTTCCGAGCCTTCTTCTTCAGTTCCGCCAGCGCCTTAATCTCTTCGGTAATCTCGCCGTGTCGCTTCAACCGCGAAAGATGGGCGTCTCGCTCCGCTTCGCTGCCGCCGGCCCCCGTCTCGCCATCGAGTTCCTTCAGCCCAGCCAGCTCCTTCAGAAGGGCTAATACCTGTTCCGATTCCGGGCTGCTCATCCTCATCCTCCTTGGGCCGTAACGGTAGCTGACAATACCACACAAGAGGATGCTGCATTCCGGAACGCAATCCGTTAATGGTCCTACTCGCTAATGACCCTACACTTTTCACGCGCCAAACTTTCGTAATGTGCCGTCTCCCGGCCGTTGGGCAACAATCAATGGGGTAACAATCAAGGCGGCGACAATCAAGGAAGCACCCTGGTTGCGCTCAAAAAAATCAGCGTGGCGGAGGCCGTCGGCTGTTTCTCATCAACAACTTCTGCCGATGCACACCATTCTCCAAACGCGTTTACTTCTGGAACGAGGTGACTGCTTGATCGTCCGTCGTAGATTCCAACCGTGCATCTTCTTTCGTCTTTTTCTTTGCCTTGCTCTGCTCTCCCTGGCTCTCGCGCCCAATTTCGTCTTTCCCCAAAGCCGGGACGAATTGCGCTTTTGCCTGCGCTCCGAGCCCAAGACCTTCGACCCGCTGCTCGTCGATGACGAGCCCTCTTTGTCCATTCGCTATCTGACCGGTGGAGTGCTGGTCCGCGTCAACCGTCGCACACAGGAACTGGAACCCGAATTGGCCGAATCCTGGCAGGTATCGAAAGACGGCAAGCAGATCACCTTCAAACTCCGTCATGGCATTTCATTTTCTGATGGCACTCCATTTTCCACCGACGATGTCGCTTTCACAATGCAGCGCCTTATGGATCCCGCGCTGCACTCCACCACAGGCGATGCCTTTCGCTCCGGAACCGGCACCGTCAGCACCACGATCCTTACCCCCGGACAGGTCACAATCACTTTCCCCGCTCCACTCGTCGGTATCGACCGCCTCTTCGACCAGGTTGCCATCATGTCCGCGCATTCCCCGAAAAAGGAAGCCGCCGTCCTCGGCCCATTCATGGTTGCGGAATACAAAGCCGGATCCTCCATCCTCCTCCGCCGCAATCCTAACTACTGGAAAAAGGATTCGCAGGGACGCCGCTTGCCCTATCTCGAGTCCATCCGCCTCGACATTCAACCCAACCGCGATGTCGAAATGCTGCGCTTCAAACGCGGCGAACTCGACCTCATCAACGTCATCGATAGCGATTATTTCGATCGCTTGGCCGCCAGTTCGCCCCAAGTCGCGCACGATGCCGGCGCTTCGCTCGACTACGATTTCATGTGGTTCAATCAGGTAGCCAACGCGGCCATTCCCGATTACAAGCGCGTCTGGTTTCGTTCCACGAACTTTCGCCGCGCAATTTCTCAAGCCATCAACCGCGACGATCTCACCCGCGTCGTTTTCAATGGACACGCCCAGCCCGCTGTCGGCCCCGTTTCTCCTGCCAATAAGTTCTGGTTCAACAGCCAGCTGAAACCTGAGCCCTATCGCCCCGCCGCCGCCCTCCAGCGTCTGCAATCCGAAGGCTTTCATCTGCAGAATGGCGCGCTCTACGATAAAGACGGACACGTCGTCGAATTCTCCATCGTCACCAATGCCGGTAATAAATCGCGAGAGCGTATGGCCGTCATGGTGCAGGAGGATCTCGGCAAGCTGGGCATGAAGATCAACCTGGTCACCCTTGATTTCCCGTCGCTGATCGAGCGCATCTCGCAGAAGTTCAACTACGAAGCCGCCATGCTCGGCTTCCGCAACGTCGATCTCGATCCCAACAGCCAGATGACCATCTGGCTAAGCTCGGCTGAAAATCATGCCTGGAACCCGCAGCAGAAGTCGCCAGAAACCGCCTGGGAGGCCGAAATTGACCGCCTGATGCGCGCCCAGGCCTCGACCACCGACCTGAAAAAACGCAAGCAGAGCTTCGATCGCGTGCAGCTCATCGCCGCCGAACAAGTACCCTTCATTTACCTCGTCAATCAGAATGCTCTCTCCGCCGTGTCCACCGCCGTCGAAGGCGCGAATCCCGGAATCCTGCACCCACAAACATTCTGGAATGCCGAGCACCTGACCCTCAATCCAGCCACCCGCGCCAGCCGCTAGTGTCGGGAAGTTTCCTCGTGGTGACGGCCTGTCTGGAAACGGCCTTGTGTGGTGATGGCCTGTGTGGTGACGGGGCTCTGCCCCGTCCAGGCCGAGCGAAGCTCGGCAGCCTGCCTCGGCCCACAGGTTCATTTCTTCTTCTCGGCTGCTCCATCCAGCTCCGCGGCCTGCTCTTCCGCTCGCTTCGCATCCCGCTCTTTGCCCAGCCCGCGATAAGCTCGCCCCAACAATCGCCAACCCTCTGCATTCTGCGGATCACCCTTCGTAAACGATTCGAGATCCGGCAGCGCCCCCGCAAAATTCGATTGTTGTATCTGCGCTTCCGCCACTCCCAAACGCGCATCGCTGTCGTTCGAATCCACCAGCAACGCCGCCTCGAACTGGTCTTCTGCATTCTTGCCATCTTTGAGTTGCAGGTAAACATGACCAAGCAGCACCCGCGCCCGCATCTGGCCCGGCGCAACCTTCAGGCTTGCCTCCAGCGCATCCCGCGCTCCCGCCCAGCTACCTGACTTCTGCATCGCCTCGCCCAACTCGAAAGCCGCGCTCGAATCGCCAGGACGCAGCTCACACACCCGCTTCAGATGCGCCGCCGCCTGGGCAAAATCTCCCGCCGCCAGTTCAAGCTCGCCCAGTTGCCGCAGCGTCGTCGGAGCCTCCGGATCCAGTCGCAGCGCTTTTTCCAGAAACCGCCGCGTGTCACTGAATCGGCCGTCATCGCTCGCCAGCATGGCACTGTGCAGTAAATTCTGCACCTCGATCTTGTCCTTCGGATCCGCCAGACTTTCTCCCGGCTTCCCTGGGTTACTCATCAAGTTACTGGCCGCCGGCAGCTTGGCCTCCCACTTCGCCATTTCCGCCTGCATGGCCTGCGCCTTCGCATTCACTGCCCCCGGCGCATAAAGGTTCTTCAGTTCCTTCGGATCGTTCTGCAAGTCATACAACTCCGGCCGCGGCGCCTGAATCCACTTCGTATCCTCATACCGCAACGCTCGCAGCGGAGCCCATCCCCACCGCAACGGATAGTCCGTCTCGCCCAACAGCGCCCGACCGGAATTCGACGCCATCGGCGCCGCCGAGCCCGAACCCTCGGCCTGCGCAGCCTGCATCAGCGGCACCAGTGACTCGCCGTTCAGTCCCGGTGGCTCGGCAACGCCCGCCGCCGCCAGAATCGTAGGAAGAATATCGCTGGTCCGCACCTGCGCCTCAACCACCTCACCCCGACCAACCCCGCCTCCCGCCGCTGTTTTCAACCATGGCATCTTCACGATCAGCGGAATATGCAGCGTCGAATCATACAGAAACAGACCGTGAGTCTCCTCTCCATGCTCGCCCAGCCCTTCACCGTGATCGCCCGTAACTACAATGATGGCGTTATCGTAGACCCCAGCCTTCTTCAGATACGCAATCCAGTTCGCCACCGCTGAATCCGCGTAAGCAATCTCGCCGTCGTAGAGATGGTCTTTATATCTCTCCAGAAACGGCGGCGGCGGTTCGTACGGATCGTGCGGATCGAACAGATGCACCCACACGAAGTGAGGACCGCCGCGGTGCTGGTCGAACCATTTTTCCGCATGTTCCACCACCTCCATGCCGCGCCGCTCTACGCGGTCCCATCGCTCCTTCTTCTCGCCATTCCCCGCGTTATTGCCCTTACCCGCCGAAATCTTCCCGCCCGCGCCCGCGTTATCACTCTTCGGAAAATTGTCGTAGAAATCAAAGCCGCGATCGAGCCCCGGAGCCAGCGTACTGCTATCCAGAATCACCGCGCCAATAAAAGCCGCCGTCTGATATCCCTGCCGCTTCAGCAACTCCGCCGCCGTCACATGCTGCGGCGACAGCGGGATGCCGAAATCCGTCACCCCGTGCACGCTCGGCAACAAGCCCGTCATGATCGTCGTGTGCGAAGTATTGGTGATCGGGCTATGCGTAAACGCCTGCGCGAAGCGGACCCCATCCCCCGCCAGCGCGTCCAGCGCCGGAGTCTCCACCTGCTTGTATCCGTAACAGCCAACGTGATCGGCGCGCAGCGTGTCGATAGTAATAAGGTAAACATCCGGCGCGCTATTCCGTGGGCCGGACGGCGCCGCAGCGGTTTCAGCGGGAGTTTGGCAGCGGGCAATGCTTCCCAGCAGCACGATGCCCGCAAATACCCAGACGCTAGAAAGAAGAAAACCCAGACGTCGCATCAACGGTCAGCCTATCACAGCGCGCGACGGCCTCCGTGTGGTGACGGCGCTCGGCCCCGTCCATCTCAATCTCCAGCCGCTTGGCCAAAAAGAAAAGGGGAGCGATTTCTCGCTCCCCCAAAGTTGAATGCTCGATCTTCGAACTAGAACGTAATCCTCAACGCAAGCTGCACGTAACGTCGTTCACCCAAAGAGCCAGTGCCGATGTTGGACGCTTGGTTGGTCACGCCCTTCTTGCCCAGGATCTGGTAGGTCGCAGGCGTCGTTGTGCAAGTTCCAGTTGCGCTGTTGAAATTGTAGTACTCAGGCGTGCCGTTAACTGCTCCGAAGGCGGAGAGTTGTGCGCAATTTCCCGCCGAACCGAACAGCAGGTTCGACACGTCTGTCGTACCGCCGTTATTGATAATGTTGCCCGTCTGCGTGTAGTAGTTGGAGTGGTTAAACAGGTTGTAGAACTCACTCCGGAACTGCATCCCTATCCGCTCCGTGACCTTGAAGTTCTTATAAATACCCAGGTTCGCGTTCCACTGTCCCGGCTGCCGGAAAGCATTGCGCGCCGTCATGTTCGTTGGGTAAGTGCAATTGGATCCCAGAGACAAACCACTACTCGGATCCAGCGAGCAGGATGGAAACGCCCCGTTGCCAATCGAGTTCCCATAAACCAGCGGCACCGGAACGGTTTCATAGATGTACTGATTGGGGTTGCCAGTCTGGTTGGGTGCGCCCGTGCCTGAGCTGCCCTTCAACGCCACCGGTCCACCCGGAATGTAACGGCCGCAATCATAGTCGAAGTAGTTCGAAATGATCGCCGGGTTGTTGGTGCAATCGAAGATGGTGTAGGGATAGCCGCTTTGTGCCGTGACGATTGGAGTGAACTCCCATCCATCCAGCGCTTGCTTGGCTATTCCATGTGTGTTGTTGGCATAAGGCAGAATCCAGACCGCGCTCAAAGCCAGGTGATTGCGGGTATCGAAGTCGGAATCGCCCCGGTCGTATGCAGGAACAAATGGGTCCATCGTGCCCAGAGCCTGACCGGCAACCTCGTCCGATCCGGCAAAGGTAGCGCTTGAATTGTCGATGGTATGCGACCACGTGTAGTTTGCCGTCAGGTTGATGCCCTGCTTGAACAGGTTGCTGCTGGTCAGCTTGGCGTTCATCGCGTCATGCCAGCTATCATTTCCGTTCGAACGATAGTTGGTGTGGCCGTATTGCAGGTTCAAGCTTTGCTGCGGAAATAAGCAGGCCGCCCCGCCCGCTGGACCGCAACCCAGGCCGGTAAACGACGGTCCGGTGCCGGCATCGTTGATTGGCTCAATCACATACCCGTGAATGCCGCGCGAACCTGAGTATTCGACCGATGCCACCGTGTTTCGCGCAACTTCTCGTTCCACCGACAGGTTCCAGATATTCGCGTAGGCCGGCTTGATGTTGGTAGCGACTGCACGTGTCTCCGGGCTGGGGAACGGGAAAGTACCCGGCGCGCCCGCCGCTCCGAAGTTGCTGTTTCCAATGAACAGCGGGTTGGCCGGTGTTGCGGGAATATTCAGCGTGGCGTAGTTCGGCGGGTTCTGAATGACGTTATAGGTCACGTTGCCGAAATTGCGCTCGTAAGCAATACCGTAGCCGCCCCGGAGACTGGTCTTCCCATCTCCAAAGATGTCATAGGCAAAGCCTACGCGCGGACCAAAGTTGTGCCATTGCGGAGCCCACAGACGGCCGCCATTCGGCAGATTGTTTCCGTTCTGCACGGTAAAGCCTTCGACCTGCTGGTAGATGTTTCCTGAGCCCAATACTACGTTGGCGTCCTGGTATGCGTACTTGGCATGTTGCACGCCGTAGTACTCCCACCGCAGGCCCAGGTTCAACGTCAATCGTGGATAAATCTTCCAGCTGTCCTGGGCATACAACGCAGCATCTTTGTAACGATTGCTTCGGCTGAAACTCGGCGATGTCGCCGGACCCGTCAAAGTGCAAGACGGAGTTTGAATGGGCGTTGAGTTAGGATCGGTCGCAGCGCGGAAGCAGGGGAACTCGCCCTGAGGATTGATGGCAACGCTGAATTGCGCAAGGCCGCCCGTCAGCAGTTGGCTGATAATCCCCGGGCTCGTACCATCCAGCGTGTTTCCACTGCTGGTGAGGAACTGGTATCCGTTCTGATAGGCACCAAATTCTCGATTATCCCGGATATAAACCGATTCGCCGCCAAACTTGAAGCTGTGTTTTCCTCGAATCCAGCTCAAGCTCTGATCGAATTCTATTACGTTTTGCGGTCCGCCAAACGGGATGGCTGCGCCCGCCGCATAAGGAAGGTATCCGGGGAAGTTATAGACCTGGCTGGTGCCCGGCACGAGGTACCCATCGCCGCCGGTTCCGGCGAAAATACCCGGCGCCGTTCCGTAAGTGCCCAGCGGCTGTTCATTCGTCAGCCGGTTCAGGCTGATCTTGCTGTTGGAGATGAGGTTATTGCTCCACAGGTGGGTCAGACTGTACATCACATTTTGGTTCTTGTTCGTCTGCCCAGTGTCCCACCCGGAATAAGCGCTGGAGGAGTTGGTACCGGGGAAATCGTCCTCACTGTAAATTGTGTAGCGGCCGAACATCTGCGTCTTTTCGTTGAGGTTAAAGTCCACCCGGCCGACGACGTTATAGGTGTTTTCCGGAGTTCCGCCGCCCACATCGGCAGGGAACCCGTAGCTCACCAGGTCAAGAACGGGCGTTGTTGGCGTTACCAGCGGGAACGCTGTATTGCTGTAGCCTAAGGCGCCCGCGGTCAACGAACTCTGAATTATGTCGGCCGATTTTAGCGCGCCATATTGCGCAAAATAAGCCTGCGTATTGGCGTTGGTCAATGCAATGAAGCCGGGATCGGGCACATAGGAGAGGTTCGTCGCCGTCGATCGCACCCTCAGCCATTCGGCATTGCCGAAGAAGAACAGCTTGTTCTTGATGACCGGGCCGCCGGCCGAAAATCCGAACTGGTTGCGCGTAAAGACCGGCCGCGCGATGTCGTTCGCGTTATTGTCATAGGTGTTGGACGCCAAATCCGACAGGCGGTTGAACTCGTAGGCGCTGCCGTGATAGGCATTAGTGCCGGATTTCGTCGCCACGTTCACGATGCCGCCGCTGGCCCGGCCATACTCGGCATTGAAGTCGCTGGTCGTCACTCGGAACTCCTGCACCGAGTCCTGCGGAACCTGTTGGCCCAACGCAGCGCTGAACAAATCGACGTTCTCACCGCCGTCCAGCAGAATGTCGGTGCTGGCGGAGCGCTGTCCGTTGATCGCGGCTCCATTGGCGCCGCGGCCAGCCATATCATTAGTGGTATTTCCAGCCAGGTTAACGAAGTCATACGGGTTGCGCGTCAAGCTGGGCAACTCGGCTACCTGCTGCGCGCTTACTTCTTGCGACAGTTCGGAGCTCTGCGTCTCCACTTGCACCGTTCCGCTGCCGCCCGCCGTCACTTCCACCGTCGTTCCCGTCGAAGTCACTGCCATCTTCGCGGAAACCTCGACTACCGAAGCCACCGTCACTGTAATCGCGGTTCTGAACTTCGCGAAACCCTGCGCCTCAATCACCACTTCATACGGAGCTGCCCGCAAATTGGACATCGTATAGGAGCCGCTCGCGCCCGTGGTTGCAGTACGAACCTGTCCCGTCGCGGTGTCGGTCGCGGTTACCGTCGCGCCGCTTACCACCGCACCCGTAGGATCGGTCACGGTTCCGGTAATGGACCCGGTTTCGGTTTGCCCGAAAGCAAACACCGACGCGAATACGAGAATCAGAAGAACTATCGACAGTCTGGATTTCATGAAACTCCTCCGTTACGAACGCAAGTCTTGCAGTTGAAGTTTGGCGCCTTTTCAAAAGAGCCGGCAGTCATAATCAATTTCCGAATCAATTTCCGAACCCTGGGTCAACACCAACCTACTGCAAATGAGGCACCATAATAAGAACATGTTTTCGCTATTGTTTTCATATACTTGCACTGACCTTCGGGGAGCAGAACTCTCAAAATACGTAGGCCGGGATTTCAGGCCTATGGTTTTTCGTATGTCTACCGCACTTATAGAGCACGAGCCGAGTCGTGGAAGAGACAAACGCCGGCCGGGCCCAGGTTGCGATTCAGTACTAAACTTTCAATCACGGGCGCGGCATCATGACATTTCGCAGCCGATCTTGAGCTACATTCATGGAGATGGATGTTCGATCGATCTTTCGTCTGTGGATCCCCCTCGCCGCCGGCCTGGTCGTTCTCGGCTGGGCGTATCAGGCCGCTCCCGGATCGCGCGGACCTGTGCGCCTTCTCGGCCTGCTGCTGGGCGCCATCGGACTCGCCGGCGTGATTCTCGCCCGCCACACTCTCGGCAATTCATTCTCCGCAATTCCCAAAGCCACCGCTCTCGTCACCACCGGCATCTACTCGCGAATCCGTAACCCAATTTATCTTTCCGGAATGGTTTTTCTGCTCGGGATCGTCCTTATCTTGCGGCGTCCTGAACTTCTCCTCATTATTGTGTTGCTCATTCCCGTGCAAATCTTCAGAGCACGCCGCGAAGCCGCAGTCCTCGAGGCCAAATTCGGCGACGCTTATCGCGAATACCGCAAAGGTACCTGGTTTTAAGCGCGGAGATTCCGGAGCATCCACTCCGCCAGGTAACCCCGCAGCCAGTTGTAAATCCCTCCTGGCGGCAGTAACCTTAACGAGAAGTAACCTTGATAATGAGTCTTGCGCTAAAGTACACCCAATCATCACGAAATCGGGTGATGCCCATCACGGCAGAGATTCTCCTTAAGGCGTTCAATAACTGCAGCCGCAATTCTGCGGCGTCCCGATTTTTTGACAATCCCTTAATCCACACAATATCGGAGGTAAGACTATGACCAGTGTCATGGAACCGCCCAAAAAACACGGGGCGGATTACACCCATCAGATTCTCAACCTCGTCAAAGCCAAAAACCCCGCGGAACCAGAATTCCACCAGGCCGTCATGGAAGTATTCGAATCGTTGAAGCCCGTGTTGGAGCGCCATCCTGAATATCAGGAAGCCAAAATCCTGGAACGCATCACCGAGCCCGAACGCGTCTTGATGTTCCGCGTCCCCTGGTTCGACGACCGTGGCAAAGTGCAAGTCAATCGCGGCTTCCGCATCGAGATGAATAGCGCCATCGGCCCCTACAAAGGCGGACTCCGCTTCCATCCCTCCGTCAATCTCGGCATCCTGAAATTCCTGGCGTTCGAACAAGTCTTCAAGAACTCGCTCACCACGCTCCCCATGGGCGGAGGCAAAGGTGGCAGCGATTTCGATCCCAAGGGCAAAAGTGACAACGAAGTCATGCGCTTCTGCCAGAGCTTCATGACCGAACTCTCGCGTCACATCGGCCCCGACACCGACGTTCCCGCTGGAGACATCGGCGTCGGCGGACGCGAAATCGGCTTCCTCTTCGGACAATACAAACGCCTGCGCAACGAATTCACCGGCGTCCTCACCGGCAAAGGCCTGGCCTGGGGAGGCTCCCTGATTCGCCCCGAAGCCACCGGCTACGGCTGCGTCTATTTCGCCGAAGAAATGCTCAAGACCAGGAAAGACTCGCTGCAAGGCAAAATCTGCTTAGTCTCCGGCAGCGGCAACGTCTCGCAATACACCGTCGAGAAGCTGCTCGATCTCGGCGCCAAGCCTGTTACCTTTTCCGATTCCGATGGAGCCATCTACGACCCCGACGGCATCGACCGCGAAAAACTAGCCTGGGTCATGGACCTGAAGAACAACCGCCGTGGCCGCATCAAGGAGTACACCGAGAAATTCAAGAAGGCCATCTACAGCGCCACCGACAAGAAGCTCGACCACAGCTGGCTCTGGGCCATTAAAGCCGATTGCGCCTTCCCCAGCGCCACGCAAAACGAAATCAACGCCAAAGACGCCGCGAACTTAATCAAGAACGGCGTCAAGGTCGTCAGCGAGGGAGCGAACATGCCCAGCACCCTCGATGCCACAAAAGCATTCCTCGACGCCAAAGTCCTCTACGGACCGGCCAAGGCCGCCAATGCCGGCGGCGTTGCCACCTCCGGCCTCGAAATGGCGCAAAACAGCGCGCGCATCTCCTGGACCCGCGAGGAAGTCGATGAAAAGCTGCACAAAATCATGATCGCCATCCACAAGAACTGCTATGACACGGCCGAAAAATACGGCACGCCCGGCAACCTCGTGAACGGCGCCAACATAGCCGGCTTCCTGAAAGTCGCAAACTCCATGCTGGATCAGGGGCTGGTCTAACGATTCGTCGAGTAAAGGTAAAGGCGTGAAGATGAAGCGGGTGCCCCATTCACGTCCCTGCGTTTTGCAGGGACATGAATGGGGATTTTGACTTTTCTAGCAATTCGCTTTTCGTGCCGGGTGCGTCCCTTCTCGCGCTTTTCGAGCAGGGGCCCGACTCACTGCCGTTCCATTAGGCTTTTACGCGGAGGAATTCAGAAGAAAATTCTATGGCCAGTCCTGCGCACCATGATAGATGCGAGAGATCTCAACGGCATTCTCCTTGACCTGGTAAACGACAACGTAGGGAGAAAAAACCAATTCGCGCCATCCGGCTCATGCGTCCAGGGCGGCCGCGGTGGGGAAATTGGTGCAACGCTCCGCAACCGTCATAGATGGCTTTCACGGCATCCCGAGCGGCGGCGGGATTGTCTTTCGCGATGTGTTGAAATATGCGCTCCAGGTCTTCTGCGCGAGTGTTGACCACCGGACTTCCATCCGCGTCAGGGCTGAAACAGCCGGTCGATTCGCTTACCCACTTGCTCGTGCGTGAGATGTTCGCCGCGCTCCGAGGCTGCCTCGCCTAGCTTCACGGCTTCAACAAAGCGAGCTTCCTCCGCCAGATAGCGGCTGATAGCCTCCTGCGCAAGCGCACCCGTGTCACGGCCCCGATGGCTGGCCAGTTCCGCGAGTTGGTGCTGCTGCTCGGGCGTGAGATGTACTTCCATAAGCGCAGTCTAAGAGCGCCGCCTCGACCTGTCAACGGACTTAAAGGGAGCTACTACTGACGAACTGACCGCGGCGGCTGACTCTCCATCACTACGCGCAGAATGCGGTTGATGCGCGTCTGGTAGCCCTTGCCATGCCCCTTGAGCCATGCGAGCACATCCGCATCGAGACGAATCGTTAGTTGCCTTTTAGCCGGAAGCCAAGCCGTCGTTGCCTTCTTGAGAAATGTCTTGTCCTGCGGCGGAATATCCGAATAGTCGATTTCGGCATCCTTCATGCGGTCAATTCGCGCCAAGTCGCTTTTGATAGACTTCTTGTTCACGGCGGTTTCCCGTCCCCATGCGCCCGCGCTTTCTTATCTCGCCCGCGCCAGCACCAGCGTCACATCGTCCGGCTGTTCGTTCTCTCCTATCCAGTCGGCCACGGCAGCAATAACAATTTCGGTAATCCGTTCCAGCGGCAAATGGCGATTCGCGCGCACCAGTTGAATCAGTCGCTCCTCGCCGAACTCGCCAAATTCGTTCTCCGGTTCGGTTACACCGTCGCTGTATGCCACCAGCAGATCACCCGGATTGAGCTGCACCGTCGCTTCCGGAAAACTCAAATTGTCGAACAGCCCCACCACCGTCCCACCGCAGCTCAGCAGCTGCGGCGACCCGTCATCCGAGATCAGGATCGGACACAAATGTCCGCCGTTAGCGTAGGTAAATCGCCGCGAACCTCCATCATAAATTCCCAAAAACAACGTCGCATACTTCGCCGCCGGAGTGCTCTCGTAAAGCTGATGATTCAACAACCCCAGCAGCGTTGCCGGGGATGCATCCGCGCCCCGTGATTCCGACGCCAGCATCAAAGCTGACCCTCCACTCACCGCCACCGATTCCCGCAGAACCGGCACATCTTCGATGCTGTACGCCCGCACCGCCGAATGGATCGTCGCCATCAGCAGCGCCGCCGAAATTCCCTTCCCGCTGATGTCGCCGACCGCCAGCATCAGCTTGTCCGAATTCAACGCCAGAAAATCGTAATAATCTCCGCTCACCGTTCGCGCAGGACGGCAGAACCCGTGCACTTCCAGCGTGTCCAGTTGCGTGATCATCTTCGGATAAAGCTGCGCTTGCACCTCCTGCGCAATCGCCAGTTCGCCTTCCAGCCGCTGCTTTTCCTTTTGCTCCTGCACCAGTTTCTCGATCGAAGTCGTCATCGAGTTGAAAGAATTCGCCAATGTCGCCAGCTGATCGTGCGACTGCACCGTGATGCGGTGCCCGAAGTCGGCGCGATTCACGTACTGCGTTCCTTCGTAGAGTTGATCCACCGCCGACGTAATGCTCTGTGTCAGTTTCCGTCCCACAACCAGCGCCAGCAGCAACACCACCGCGAATACAAGCGCAATCAACCCCAGAATCGTTTCCAGTCCCCTCGCATAATCCTCCCGCGCCCCAAACAGCGTCGCATACAGCATTGAATACCGCGTATCCACCTCGGCGATCGCTCCCACCGGCTGTCGCGTTCCCGTCGCCCAATCCACCACCGGCAACGGGATTCTTAAAGTCACCTCGTGATCGAGCACGTTCCTCGCCGCTGGAACGGTCCCTACCGAAAAACTCTGTTCCTGCGCTTTGCCCTCTTCCGGCTTCGCCGCCGAAGTCGAGCGCTCCGTAGGGTTGTCAGAGGTTCCATACACCGCAGTGCGGCCCAGACCCCCTGCCATTCTGGCCACCAGATCTCGATCCAGCGGTTCACTCAAAATCACCCGCAAACCGTCCGGATCGGCCGCCGGCACCGTCGCCGTCCGAAGGTACAATTTCCCATGGTCGCTTACCATGTCGCGGAAGTCTCCGGTAATAAATGAGGGAGAATCAAAGCCAGTTGCGCCTTCTGGTCCCGCGCAGTACGACTGCGGTTCATTCCTGTGCCACGCGCACACCTCCCGTCGCGACCATTCCGGACGACGCGACCTCACCCGCGTCAGCATCTCGGCATCGAGCTTTCCGCCGGCCGCGATTTGAGTGGCCAGATTATGGGCGATGGCGCGGTTGGCCGCCTCCATGTTGCCCAGATGACTCGCTGTATCCGACGTGATCACGAAGCTGGCGAACTGCCCCGCAAAAAAATACAGCGCAATCAGCGAAATCATCACCACTAGAAAAATCGGAATCACGCCGATAAAAATATAGGTCACAATCAGCCGGTTTCGCAGCCTCCACAGCACCTGCGATCTCATCCAGCGAACCGCCATCACCGCCAGCAAAACAATCGCCAGCACGCTGAGGAAGATGATCCACCCCGTTAATCCCTCGGAGATCGCTCGATTCACCCGCCGCGTCAGCCCCTGCACCGCCAATAGCAGGACGTTCAGCCCCACCGTGTACAGAGCCGCCCACGCGACCCAACTCCGCGGCCAGAGCTTTCTGTCGCGCAGCCTGCTCTCGAGTTCAACGGAGATCAGTCTCATCCAGTTGCCTGATTCGACGTGCGATTATAGGACGTCATCCACTTCCGATCCCCACATCCTCAGATCTCTGGATAGATGTCGAAAAAGGCCGAGAGACTCGTCTTGAGCTGCTTTTCGATCTCGTCTTTGCTCCCCTCGAGTACGTGCATGGTCACATGCGCATCCCGTCCATTTTTCAGTTTGACCGTGGCCGTGCCCACCTCGGCGACTTCATCGGAGGGCAGCAGGCGCAGCCCGTATACCAATGTCAGGTTTGCCATTCCAAGATTGTAAGCCAGAGATTGCAGGATGGAGGCGCGATTCAGCGTCGAGATGCAGTCAGACAGATGCAGTCGGAAATCACGCCGTCAACATCCAGTACGGTCATCCAGTGCTGTCAATCCTGAGCGCAGCAGCCGCTTCGCGGAACGCCAGGCAGCACTGAGTCGAAGGGTGGGACCCCCCACCGCCGCCATCTAGGGATTTGACTACCCTCTAGCCAACACCCAAGCCAACAGCTAACCCGGAGGCCACTGCAAATTCCGCCCACCGATCAGATGCACATGCAGATGAAAAACCGACTGCCCTGCGCGCGGACCCACATTCAGCACCGTGCGATAACCGTCTTCAATCGACCTCTGCCGCGCTATGTACGCCGCCGCCAGATGGCAGCGCCCCACCAGTTCTGCATCTTCCGCCGCCGCTTCCTTTAAGCCACTGATATGTTTTTTCGGAACAATGAGTACGTGCGTCGGTCCTTGTGGATTCAGATCTTCAAAGGCATAGATATGCTGGTCTTCAAAGACTTTCTTGGACGGAACCTCGCCTCGAATAATGCGGCAGAATAAACAATCCGCCATCAGGGAACCTCCTTGTTGCCTGGAATTACGGTCATCCGGCCGGTACTCGGAAATGGTTCTTCGATTCTCCGGAAGAACAATATCACTCCACTTGTCAGAGATTTGTAAAGAAGTGTTCTTTCAGTCGAGCCGTACCAGGAATACCGCTCCCTCTGCCGTCTCCGTCTCTCGGACCAGCTCGGTGGCGCGCTGCCGGTCGTCATCCTGCACCCGCACCCGCACCCACCAGACTCCTATAGGACTCACAAACTTAATGACTTTGGCCGTCTGATAACGCCTCTGGAGACGTTCCGCCAGCTCCCCTGCCGCCTTCTGACCGGCGAAACCGCCTATCTGGACCGCCCAGCGCCCGCCCGTATCGAGCGGCGCTGGCGCCTCCAGCACCTCCAGCCGGACCTTCGCCGTGCCCGGCAAATATACGTCCAGCGCCTTGGCGGCAGCCAGCGATAGATCGACCATTCGCCCCACTACGAAGGGACCGCGGTCGGTGATTCGAACCAGCGCCGAATGGCCCGTCTTCAGATTGGTGATGCGCACGATCGACCCCAGCGGCAACGTCAGGTGCGCCGCCGTCATGGCATGCATGTTATAAAGTTCGCCATTCGATCCGCGCCGGTTGTGATACGGAGCTCCATACCAGCTTGCCATCCCGGTCTCTTCAAAAATCGGCTTCGCATCCGCGGGAACTTCGATCTTCTCGTCTTCTCCAGACGTTGCCGGGGGCGGAGCCGGAACCGGTTTCGCAGTTTCCTGCGGCTGTGCCGGAGGCGGAGCCGGCGGAACCTGCGCCTTCGTAGCCTTATGTCCACAGCCGGTCAGAAACCCGGTACCTGCCAGTAAGAGTATTAGGAGCAGACATGCGGACAGCCACCGCCGAGTCCGATGGGACCGTCGCACTCGCGCGCACGCGGTCCATGGCAGACGAATCAGGAATTCTTGCTGTGTGTTTCCAGATACTCCGCGAACTTCGAAAGCTTGACCGCCGCCGTCCGCAACGCCTTCGAGGAATGCGTCCGTACCGCCGGCACAACCTCGTCGTTCAGATACGTCACCAGTTCCGACGTCTCTTTCTCCAGAGTCTCGGCGATGTTTGCCATCGAGCGATTGAGACGCGCGGAAGCCTCTTCCACCTTGCGGTCGAATTCTGTCATACCCATCCTGCCGGTTCGAGTTGATTTTCACGCGTAAGCCGCGGATACCTGGCTTCATTATTATGGTGGGCTTATCAACTGTGGTCAATTGCCTTGCGAGGATTCCTTCCGTCGATGCCCGGCCTTGACCCGAGAATCGGCTGAGCGCCATCGCCACGATCAAAGTCGCGATACACGCGTCGCGATACAATTGCGTCGCGATACAATGCGCCCTGCATTCAATAGATGGCCATGAACCGCGTCCCGACATCGAAACCTCGCAACATGCGACGCACCCTGTCCAAGGCCCTGCCTACCAGTGCTGTGCTCACCGGCAGGCGACTGCCCGCCTTCCGACGGGCTCTATTGCGTTGGTATGACGAGCATCGCCGTGATCTTCCCTGGCGCCAGACTCGCGATCCCTACCGCATCTGGCTCAGCGAAATCATGCTGCAGCAGACGCGAGTGAATGCCGTGCTCAATCACTACCGCATTTTCCTCGAACGCTTCCCGACGGTTGAAGCGCTCGCGACCGCGCCAGAGGATGCCGTGCTCGCCGCCTGGAGCGGCCTCGGCTACTATCGGCGGGCGCGCCGCTTGCTCCAGTGCGCGAAAGAGATCGTGCTGCTACACCGGAGCCTGTTTCCGCAACGCGCCGAAGATCTATTAAAGCTGCCCGGCGTCGGGCGTTACACCGCCGCTGCCCTTGCCAGCATCGCTTTTGACGAACCCGTCGCCGTCGTCGATGGCAATGTCGAGCGCGTATTGCGGAGATTGCTGGGCCTCCCTCTAACTCCCCTCCAAACCTGGCCGCACGCCCAAAGCCTGCTCGCTCGTTCACGGCCTGGGGATTTTAATCAGGCCATGATGGAACTCGGCGCAACCGTGTGTCTGCCACGCGAACCAAGGTGTGCCGTGTGTCCTGTCCGAAGATGGTGCGTTACACAACCATCCCCAGCGGTCGGTCGCGCAATCACCATGGAACGTCGGGCATCCCCGCCCGCCAACTCGCCACGCAGTTCAGCGCTCCGCCAAGTTAAAAAGGAAATATGGTGTGCATTAAGCCAACGCAATAGTCGCGTTCGCCTTGTGCAGCGATCGAGAAAAGCCTCTCTTATGCCCGGAATGTGGGAACTGCCGCAGTCGTCCGAGCCGCCGCGGTTATCCCAGGCCGCCGCGCAAGGTCGCACGTTTCGACATTCCATCACCGTGACCGACTACACTGTTCACGTGCTGCAGAATCTGCCGCTGGCGTCCAACGCCCAGGGTAAGTGGATCGGAATTGAGCGCCTGTCGCAGATCCCAATTACCGGTTTGACGCGAAAAATCCTGAGCGCCAGCGGCATCATCTAACCAACTGAGGCATTTCTTTTATGAAGTGGCTCGATCGCTTGTTCGGAGGCCGTCAAGAAATGACCGCATTGTCCGCCGGAACCAAAGCCCCTGACTTCTCCTTGCCCGCCGTGGCAATCGGCAAAGCCAGCGGGCAACGCCAAGCTAGCGACCAAGCTAGCGAGCAAGTTAGGGAAAAAGACAGCGGCAAGTTCTCATTGCAAGCCGCCCTCCAGCAAGGACCGGTTCTCGTGGCTTTTTTCAAGGTCTCCTGTCCCGTATGCCAGTACACGTTTCCGTTCCTCGAGCGCATTCACCAGGCATGCGGCGGCGGGAAAATTACGATCGTCGGCGTCTCACAAGATAATGAACGCGATACCGCCGCTTTTCTCAAAGAGTACGGCGTCACTTTCCCGATTCTGCTCGACGACCCAAACGGCTACCTCGTCTCGAACGCCTATGGCCTTACCAACGTTCCGAGCTTGTTCCTGATCGGACAAGACGGCCAGATCGAAATCAGCAGCGTGGGGTGGGTGAAGCAGGAGATCGACGACATCCACCGCAGGCTCGCCACCGCGCAACAATCCCCCCTCATTCCCATCTTCAAACCTGGAGAAGACATCCGCGACTTCCGCGCCGGTTGAGGATCGAAAAACTAGTCCCGCGGTCGCGGGATTAAACAAGTTCCGAAGCCACCGTCAGCAACCGGCACGCTTGACTCGTGACCTGAATACCTGCCAGCGCGTCGTCAAATGCCGCCGTCATCGACCGCCTACACTTGGGTAACTTTGGAGGCGTCGGGGCGGCGTGCTAGCCTGCTGCTTACTGTCGCGGTTTCAGCGATTTACCCGCAGAGTGCGCGAGACGAAAGGCGATGCCCAAGCTCCCGATTTTCCGGTTGCGCAATACCGAACCGCCCACCCTGCCCGATCTTCAATACTACGGGATCACCCTCGCGTTAAACGACTTGCAACTCGGAGTCGACAATCTCCGCTACGACGTTTTTCTCAGCCCTCGCATCACCAGCGGCCTGCGTTTTCACCTCGCGCGCTACATCTGCCGCTTCGGCGAAGTCGAATCGCTTCTGGAAATGGACGTTCCCTCCGCTGCCCAGAGCAAATTCATCCGCTCCTCCGAGAGCGTCAGCAAGCCTCGTCAGGCGAGCCCGGCCGACCTGAAAACGGTGCTGGTTTCGATTCATCTCGCGATCTTAAATCGCGCCAAGGCCGAGGCGAATCCATCCGTCGATGTGCTCGGCCGCCTGGCAGTCCTCAAATTCATTCGCAGCGAATTGCACACCCAGTTTGCCAGGATTCTCGAACAGTGCCGCATCAAGTCGAAAGCGCTCGAGGGCGTTCGGCAAGCCAAGATGATGCAGACGCAGGAGCTCGTCTCTTCTTTTCAGGTGCGCAAGAAAATTATCCTGCGCCGCGCCGGGCAGGAGATGTTCCGTCTACTCCGCGAAATCGAAAAGGAAACCCTGGCTCGCACCCGGCGCTCCTTGCTTGGCGAATTGCCGGTCGACTGCTATCGCTTGTTCCTCAATCCCCTGATTCTCACTGAAGATGGGCGCGACGATTATCTCTGCGCCGAGCACTATTACATGTTCGGCAACTTCGACAGGGATCCTGACCGCTTTCCGAGTTTCCGCCAGTTCGCGCTGAACTTTCTGCGCGAACTCGGCTACGGCCAGGCGACCGACGATGCCCACCTGGAGCAGGCCCTCAATGTTCCTGAAAACGCCGCTGCCCTCGTGAGCACCGGTAACGGCGAAGATTTCACGCCGGAAGATCGCAATCGAAAAGACCGTCTCGACATCTGGACCCGCATGCTCCAGCGTGAAGGCGTGCTCTCTCACGTCATTGCCTCTTACGAGGCCGTCCCTCTCCTGGCGGAATATGCGCCACGGGTGAATCCGCAACAGATCAAGAATGCGCTGCTCTTCCGTGAGGAATCGGTGCGCGTGGAAAAAATTATCGCCGAGAGCAGGCTCTCTTCGGAGCGGCTCTTCGCTGCCGTCGGACGCGTATCCTCCTGCCGCGGCTCCGAGCGCAACCGTTTCGCCGCCCGTCTTCTGCACGACCTGTTTTGTTACCACCGCGACCTGCGCGGGTTGGAGGCCCTGACCACCGGCTTTGACAGCATCAACCTGGTTGCCGACGAAAAGGTCCGCGAGCTTTCCAGCTTGAATGGCATGCTCTACGAGTTCCTTCCGCCCGAAGACCAGAAGCCCGCCGAGGATCGAGTGCTTCACCATGTGATCCTGAAGGCCGACGTCCGCGACTCCTCGAAACTGACCCGCTCGCTGATGGAAAGGGGCATGAACGCCGCATCATATTTCAGCCTTAATTTCTATGACCGGGTCAACAAGCTGTTGGCCAAATACGGAGCCACCAAAGTCTTTCTCGAAGGCGACGCCATCATTGTGGCGCTGCTCGAGCGCGAAGGCGAAACCATGCTGGGCGTCGGCCGCACCTGCGTTCTGGCTTGGGAAATTGTCAGCCTGCTCGGCGAGTATAACCAACTCCTCGAGCGCTCCGGGCTTCCCCAGATGGAGGTCGGTCTCGGTATCGCGTATCAGGATTCCGCGCCCCTCTACCTGATGGATGGAGAGCGCCGCATTATGATTTCCGACGCTATCAATGAGAGCGACCGGCTCTCTTCCAGCAGCAAGCGCGTCCGCAAGAAAATCGCACCCGATGCGGGAGTTTTCCAGGTGTATTCGGTTTTACTGGGAGGCAATAACAGCACTCACGACAGCGCGACCGCGGAACCGGAAGAAATGCGCGTTAACTACAACGTGGGTGGGATCTGTTTGAGTGAAGCAGCCTTCGCAAAACTGCAGCAGGAAATATCTTTGTCATTGTGGACGGAAAACCCGACTGAGCCTGCGTTCCTGGGACCGTGGGTCGACCAGCATTGCCAGTTCTTTGTCGGCACCGTTCCCATTACGAATGGAGTGTTTCGCTCCCTAGCCATCCGTAAGAATCGCATCCCTCAGGTGGACGTCCGCGATCTCTCCATCTTGCGCTGGACCGACTCCTGTTATTACGAAGTTTGCGCCAACCCCGCCGTCTATGCCGCCCTGGCTGGTGCAAAGTCGGCTTCTGGGCGCAGCTAGTATCTTCCCTGACCTCTAAGAACCTGACCCTCACACTTAGTAGCTTCTTCGAACCTTGAAGGGAATCATCACGACCGCTTCCAGCGCGACCGGTTTTCCATCTCTTTGCGCCGGCGTAAATTTCCATCCCGCCAGTGCTTTCGCGGCATAGGAATCCAGACGATCATCGGGACTTTCCAGAACCCGGATATCACTGACCTTGCCATCGGAATGGATAACCGCATAAAGAGTGACTACGCCATGTACATTCGCGCGCATCAAGTCCAGCGGATAGCCAGGGTCCGGTTTCTCGGTCGCGACCGGTTCCAGCAGATCTCCCTCTTTGTGCTCGCCGTTGAGCTCGGCAAATTTGATCACCCAGCTGCCGGTCGCCGAATTCAGATTCGGCATGTTGAGCGTTCTGCCATAAACGCGTTTTCCGCCAAATACCTTGCGATCCACATCCGTGATCTTGTCCTCGGAGACGGGAGACGCAACTCGCGGAGTCGAATGCCCGGCAGACGTCGCTGCTCCTGAAGAAAGACTCGCTACCTCGCGCGGATCGTTCGTCGAATCCGCCGCACCGACACGGAGGCCGCCGGGCAGAGAGCCACTCTTATGTGCACTGAAACCGCTGCCCTTGCCCTTTGAATCAGCCGCTGTTGAAGCCGGAGTTCCCGAGGCGCCCGGCTTCCCCTGTGGGTTCGCGGCGAACGCGCCAAGCCGATTCCCTGCCGGAACCGGCACCGGCCCCGTCGGCGCCACCGGATGAATGCCCAACGCAATCAATCGACCACCCGTGGCAGAATTCCCTGCCGCCACACTCGGTGGCGGCGCCACCGGTTGCACGCCGCCTGCCGGCACACGTGCGCTGCCGCGCCTCGCCGGCGTATGTTGTTCCTCCAACGCAAGCTGCGGCGCGGGTGCAACTACAGTGCCGGGTCCAATATTCAAGGGCCCGACGTGTCCCCGAGCCGCCACTTCCGGAGGCGGAGCAATCACGTCCGACTTCATCGCCGCCTGCACCACCCGCTTCGACACAACATCTACATCGGGTGTTGGCGCCACCACTTGCTGGGGAACCTCCGGCCCCGGCGAACGCCGCAACCGGTTTTGCGTAGCGTCCAGGGGGACCATCGGAACGATCACACCCTGGGCAACGATGTTCGGCAAAGGAATGTCGTGGTCGAGCTTGAGATTGGGCGGCACAATGATGGTCTGCGAATGATTGTCCGCTTCCGGCGGAACCGAAAGGATGGGCTGCTTCGCGTAGACGGGATCCGCTTTCTGCGGCGCCTTGAGCCGCTTGGGCGCGCCCGTGTCGAGTGGCGGAAGGTACTCTTGCGGCGTGTACGTGATCAGCGACGACCGGTCAAACACGGCGCGATCCAGAATTTTCTGCTGTCGCATCCAGGAGATCGAAACCGTCCAGATGAGAGCCAGGGCTGCGGCGTGCAGCAGCGCGGATTGCAAAAAACGGCCCCACGGCAACGGTTGGTCGACGAAAACATCCCGCCACAAATCGAAGTCATTTGCGCGCGAGAATTCGAGGACTTCAGAATCAGGCATCACTAAAGTTTCCACAGATTTCTACCCGGGAACTGCATGTCGCTCCAAAATTACTCCTTGCCCAACTCCCACGAAGGCGCCCCCGGAAGGCGGGATCCGCAGCATTTTGCTACCGGCCACGGACGGCTGGTCTTTTCAAGATTATATCGGACTTCGAGCGGTTGCCCCGGCCCGATCGGCACTTTCCCCAACATCCTTAATCACGCCTTCGACCATGACCGCTATACTGTGTTCTTCATTCTTCCGAGGAAACTATGCCGATGCGCACAACTCGCTTCCGGGCCTTCCCTTTCGCGGGTTATCTTCTTGTTCTTCTGCCTTGGATGCTGGCCGCAGCGCAAACGAAACCTGACGCGGCAAATTCCCCAAAGCCGGCCTCAGACTATTCCGGCATCTATAGCTTCTTGAAAGACGCTGATTACGTGCAGCTCACGGTTAAAGACCAGGGAAATGTTATCGGGCTCATTTCGCGCTATGCGGAGTCAGGACGCGATGGCGAATTTATCAACCAGCTTTTCAAGTCGGGCCACCTGGATGGCAATCAACTGGTATTTACCACCGAATCCGTAGGCGGAGTATCGTTCGAATTCCGCGGGACCATCGAGCGGGGCGAGGGCAAGAGCCGAAACGACGAAGCCTATTATGTCCTCAAAGGTACTCTTGTCGAAACCACCACCGATGCGGCGAAGAAAATTTCTTCGCACTCCACGGCAGTGGCATTGAAGAGCTTTCCGCGAGACCTGCCTTCTCGACCGGAGGGACCAAAGTAAGCATAGCAACCAGGGTCAATCGATCGCCTCGTGAAAATCCGTCTGGTCGCGCAAGCAATAATGAAACCTGCATGATTCTCGACGCCCTCCATCGCATCGCTAGTCACCGCCAGTCGCTCTCTCGATCGGAAGCGCACGCGGTCATGACCGAAGTCCTCACCGGCCAATGCTCGGACGCGCAAATTGCCGCACTGCTGGTCGCGTTACACATGAAGGGCGAGACCGTCGAAGAGATTGTCGGCTTTGCTGAAGCTATCCGCGCCGCCGCCATTCCCCTTGAACTTCACAGCGACTCCGTGCTCGACACCAGCGGCACCGGGCGCGACGCGCTCGTGGACACCTGCGGTACCGGCGGCGATGCCAGCGGCACCTTCAACATTTCGACCGCTACCGCCTTCGTGGTTGCCGGCGCCGGTGTACTCGTCGCCAAGCACGGCAATCGCAGCGTGACCTCCAAGTGCGGCTCCGCCGACGTAATGGAGGCCCTGGACGTCAACATCCACTTGCCCTCCACTCGGATTGCGGCCTGCCTCGACCAGGTGGGAATCGCTTTCCTTTTCGCACCGGCCATGCACTCCGCGATGAAGCACGTCCAAACCGCTCGCCGCGAACTGCATCTGCGCACCGTCTTCAACCTGCTCGGACCGCTGACCAATCCTGCCCGCGCCACCTGCCAGGTCGTAGGAGTCTATTCCGCGGATCTTGTGGAAAAACTTGCCGAGGCGCTCAGCATGTTAGGACTGCGGCGCGCCCTGGTCGTCCACGGCAACGATGGATTGGACGAAATCACCATCACTACCTCGACACGCATCGCCGAAGTCCGCGATGGCCGGGTTCACAGCTACGAAATCACCCCCGAAGAATTCGGCCTACAGCGCGCGACATTCGACGACATCTCAGGCGGAGACGCCGTTCTCAACGCCTCCTTGATTAAAGACGTTCTGAGCGGGAAAAAATCCGCCCGCCGAGATGTAGTGCTGCTCAACGCCGCGGCCGCGCTGGTTGCCGCCGGACGAGCGGATCATTTGCGCGATGCTGTTCCGCTGGCCGCACAGGCGATTGATTCGGGAGCCGCAAGGGCAAAGCTGCAGGCGCTGATCGCTTTCACCACCCTCCAGGGACAGCGCCCGACCAAATAGCGCCCACAAAACTACTTCTTGTTCGCCGCCGCCTTCAATCGCTCAATCTGCTGCAGGTGCGAAGCACCGTGGGCGCCCATTCTCTCAACGAGATCAGCCACTGTCATTTCCCGTTGCATTTCTGGGTGAAAGGCCGACTTGGCAAGGTCGGAAGCCTTCAGACTCCGCAGCAAACGCAAGTTGTGATGCCGGCCCAACCCATAAAACGCGACCAACTCTGAAGGTGGCGAATCCAGGTAATTCAGATTGCGGGCCCATGCATCCTGATCCAGCGGCGCGATGACCGGCTTCGTGTCCGCCAGCATCTGCCGCAACCGGTATCCATAGATAATCTCGACATCCGCCAGGTGGCCGAGAATTTCCAGCACGCACCATTTTTCCGGCGAAGGCTTGTAGCGTAGAACTTTCTCCGACAAACCGGAGACCGCCGCCGCAATCTCTTTCGGACTCTTCTCAGCGGCGTCGAGATGTTTTCTGAATTCCGCTTCCGTCATAAAAGAACCCCTTGTCGATTGAGCGCTCGCGTGGCGTCTGACTTGCTAATGGATGTAGGCAAGCTTTCTCCCCAGTCTGTCAGCGTCTTTGGCTCTTAGCGAATGGCCAGAAGCGAAGAGCGAAGAGCACCTTCTCACCGCTCAGAAATCTCGAACACATTGTTACTCGAATCGCTCCCCGGAACACCGCCGTCATTGACTACGATCTCGCTGGGGGCGCCCGGAAGTTCAATTCGTGTCGTGGCCGTACTCTTGGCCCGCACTTCGATGCGCTTCGTCACCTCCCCGCCCTCACTACGTACCGTGAACGGGACTTCTGCTCCCGCATTGCCGAGGTTTTCCATCGTTACCGTAATAAACTGCACATCTTTCTCCGTCTTCCACGGATGCGCCGACTGCACCCGCAAATCCGGCAGCCCGCGGTCGTGATACACCCAGTCATCGAAAAACCATCCCAAGTCGCGCTTGGCAGCCGCTTCGACTAACCGCTCTACATACTTCGGATCTTTGTCGTCGGCAGCCCTATATTTAGCGATTGCCTGCTTCAAAGCCTCATCGCCAACCATGTCACGTAACATCCACCACACATAGGCGGCCTTACTGCGGTAGTAAGCTTCATCGAAGGTCGACACCAGCGGTTGACCGGCGCTCCTGGCCGCCTCACTCTTTTCCGCCACATTCTGCGGACCGGCGGATATTTCCTTCTCCGCATCGAGAAAGGCGGCACTGTGCAGGGCTAGAAAATCGAGCGCCGCCTCACGTCCACCCTGTTGCTGGCGATACACTGCTTCGGCAAAATGTGCCAGCCCTTCATACACCCAGGGGCGGTACGACGGCAACGCGGAATGGGTCAGTTCGTGAACTACATTGGTGCCGGCGAGCTTCGAATCCTCCGCCGCCATCGAGGCCATCAGCAAGGTGCCGCTTTCAAACGCAGCGGAATTCGGGTCAGGAAAATCGGCGATTGTAACTTCAGACGTCGGCGCGCCAAACCAGTCAGTTACAAACTTCATCGCCGGTTCAAGTGAGTTGAAGTAAGTCAGGGCCCCCGCCTCGTGCCCCGGCAGGCTTAGAACACTTACAGGCACTTTGGCGTTAAGAACATAGTCGGCCGCGGCAAAAACTGGAGTAACAGTTCCGAGCGGCTCGAAGCGATATTCCCCACAGATACGGTTATCATCCGCGCCACTGTTCGCTGACTTTCGCAGCGCCTGGTTCATTGCGATGCGGGGCGAAGCCGGGCCTGCGGCCTCCGCACACAAATGAACCTCCATCCCCGATTGCGCTTCGCGCGCTTTCCACCGGTCCACCACTTCAAACAGACTGTTGCCCTCCGAGAAATCCGCTGACTCGGTTGTTATCGGATACCACGCTACATATCCCGCCCCCCGAACCGCCGTGAACGACGGACCAATCCGATCCCAGCTGGAATGTCTGGCGATCGCTTCTGGCACGCCCACCCGTGTCAGTCGCGTTGTATCCAGCGGGATCACACCCTCGTATCCTATCTCGATCTCCACCGAGTCCTGAGGCTTGATCTCACCCGGCAAAGTCACGATGGCTTCAGAAAGCGCGCCCGTGTGGTCAATGTCCGACGTAAAAGGTTGCGATACGTATTGCACAGGCTTGCCCTCCACGCGAATCGAGCGCCAGTCGAGGGAAGACGAAATCTGCAGAGCTGCAATTTTCTGCGGCTGCGCGGAATCGTTGCGCAGTGTAATTTTGCCGCGAGCGCCCAGTCGCTGCTGCTGCTGATCCAGCGTAATAGCCAAATCGTATTTCGTTACCGTGAAGGCTTCGCGCTCCAGGGCCCATGCTCCGGAAGCCAGAGTGCAGATACACACAATACAGAAAAGCTTCATGATTTCTTGGATGCGCCCAGCCGCCTTTGCCGCACCACTTCATACAAGACCACCCCTGCCGCGACCGACACATTCAGCGACGGGACTTGCCCCAGCATCGGTATCGACACCAGGAAATCGCAGTGTCTTCGCACCAGATCATGCAGACCCTTCCCTTCCGCTCCCAGCACGACGGCACAATGCATCTTGTAGTCCACGGCGTCGTAAGTTTGCTCGCCGCGTTCGTCGAGTCCGACCACCCAGAGATCCTTTTCTTTCAAGTCCTCGAGTGCGCGCGAGATGTTCGTGACTTTAGCGATCGGAAGATGTTCGCTCGCCCCTGCTGAAACCTTCGCCACCGCCGCCGTAACCGCGGCAGATCGGCGTTCGGGAATCACGACGCCATCCGCTCCGGCGGCATCGGCGGTGCGCAGAATCGCTCCCAGATTGTGCGGATCTTCAACTCCATCCAGCACCACAATCAGCGATTGCTCGCCCCGTCGCGAGGCCACGATGTCGTCGAGGTTGCTATATTGTTTTGCCGAAGTCGCAGCCACCAGTCCCTGATGCGCGGCATTTCCGGCAAGTTCATCGAGTTCCACTCGCGATAAAACTCGTACCGGGACGCCAATCTTCCGGCACTCTTCAATCGCCCGTTTCAGCCGAATATCGTTGCGTTCTTTGGCGACCGCGACCCATTCGAAATTGCGCCCGCGGGCTTTGAGCGCCTCGGTAACCGTGTTGATTCCGTAGAGAATGTTCACGCGACCAGTTTACCGCTGCTAGACTCAAATGTTCTGGAGGCTTATAGTGCACGACGTTTTCATCCTCTCCGCCGTACGCACCCCCATCGGTAAGTTCGGCGGCTCGCTCGCCTCATTGTCGGCGGCGGACATGGGCGTGGTAGCCGCGAAAGCCGCGCTGGAACGCGCCGGAGTGCAACCCACTCAAGTCGAAGAGACGATCTTCGGCAACGCGCGGCAAGCGGGAGGCGGTCCCAATCCAGCGCGCCAGATTTCCATCCGCAGCGGCATTCCTCAGGAGGTTCCCGCCTACACCGTGAATCAGGCATGCGCCTCCGGCATCAAATCCATCGCGCTTGCCTTTCAGGAGATTGCTGTCGGAAACATCGATTGCGCGCTTGCCGGCGGCACCGAGTCGATGTCGCGCCTTCCTTATTATCTGGAGGGCGCGCGCTGGGGATATCGTCTCGGCAATCAGGAACTCGTCGACGGCATGGTTCGCGACGGATTCTTTTGCCCGCTGGCGAAAATGCTCATGGGAGAGACCGCCGAAATTCTCGCCGCGCAATATCACATTTCACGCGACGAGCAAGATCAGTTCGCACTGCTGTCGCAGCAACGCGCCGCGGCCGCTCAATCCACCGGACGCTTCGATGCCGAAATCGCGGCAGTCACCATCGAAGGCAAGAAGGGCGCAACCGTCTTCTCCCGCGATGAACATCCGTTTCTCGATGCGACGCTCGATAAGTTGGCTAAGCTGGCGCCGGTTTTTTCGAAGACCGGCGCCATAACCGCGGGAAATTCTTCCGGCATCACCGATGGCGCCGCAGCGGTCGTTCTCGCAAGTGAGAAGTTCGTCCAGCAGAATCATCTGGAGCCGCTGGCCCGAATCATCGCCGCGACTTCCGTCGGCGTTGATCCCCGCGTCATGGGCATCGGGCCGGTACCGGCCATCCGCAAACTGGAAACAAAATATGGGCTTAAGCTCCCGGACTTCGACCTCGTCGAACTCAACGAAGCCTTCGCCGCCCAGGTCCTGGCCTGCGATCGCGAGTTGCACTTCGATCGCGATAAACTTAACGTCAACGGCGGCGCGATCGCGCTCGGCCATCCCATCGGCTGTACCGGGACGCGCATCACGGTGACGCTGCTGCACGAAATGTTGAAGCGAAAAGCGCGGCTTGGCCTTGCCACCCTCTGCGTGAGCGGCGGCATGGGCATGGCGCTGGCAATTGAAAGTTTGTCATAGAAAACACCGGACTGGCGGCCCGCCGCTTACGGTAGTTATACTGATCATAAGGATATGCCGACCGCCGCCGTAAATACCGGTTCCGCCGCTGCCGCACGAAATCCTATGCCTCTGTCCGCGGTCATTGTCGACGATGAACAACTGGCGCGAGACGAACTTGCCTACCTGCTGAAAAATCTGGACGACGTGAATGTCGTGGCCCAGGGCAAGAATGGACTGGAAGCCGTCAATTTAATCCGTGAGCATACCCCCGACCTGGTGTTTCTGGACGTACAGATGCCCGGCCTTGATGGTTTCGGCGTCATCAAAAAACTGCTCGACCGCAAGCTTCCGCTCCCCAAAATAATCTTTGCTACTGCGTTCGATCAATACGCGGTGAAGGCATTCGAGGTCAATGCCGTCGATTACATCCTGAAGCCCTTTGATAAAAAGCGTGTAGCTCAGTCCATCGAGAAAGCCCGCGCAAAACTCGAAGCGGGCGCGGGTCAGGAAGAAAAATTCGACACCCTGGTGCGGATGCTGGAATCGCAAAAACCGCAAACCGCAAAGATCTTGATCAAAGCTGCGGGCCGTTTATTTCTGGCTGATCCGAAAGACATCTGCTACGCCACCATCGACGATGGCGTGATTACCGTGGCCACCAGCGGCCATACCGGCATGGAAGGTCATTCGAACTGCCGCACCCTCGAAGAACTCTTCGACAATCTCGATCCTAATTTGTTCTGGCGCGCCCACCGCTCATTTCTCGTCAACATCAATCACATCCGCGAGGTCGTGCCCTGGTTCAAGAGCTCTTATCAGTTGCGCATGGACGACAAGAAACAGACAGAAATTCCGGTTAGCCGCGCGCAAACCCGCCGCCTGCGCGAACTCTTCAATTTGTAAAAAAAGGCGGACGCGGAGACAGCTTCGTCCGCCCCAGGGAGGATTTGCTCAGGAGGCGATAGCTTGCAAGGCGACGCGGTTCGGAATCACCAGTGTCGTACCCTCAAGTCGAATCAGGTCTTTCCGCTTCATATCGCTTAATAAGCGAGTCACCGTTTCTCGCGAGGAGCCAATCATTTGCGCAATCTCTTCGTGCGTGAACTCGGCGGGTAGACGAAGTTCGCGGTTGCGCGGCTCGTCCGATGCCCAGGAAAGCAATAGCCGCGCCAGTTTCTCCGTCGAACTGCGCGCGAAGAGCAGCTCATGGACATCGTCGAACGAACTCGTGACCTCTCGAGCCAGCATCGTCGCACAGAACAGCGCGGCATATCGGCTGTGCTCGATCAGATGCAGGAAGCTCTCGCGCTCGATAAACTTAATCTGGCACAACTCGATTGTCGTGACCGTTATCAGTGATGGGCCGCCAGTGACGACCGAACTCAGACCCAACACCTGGCGATCCCCCGCAATTTTCAAAATGATGGTCTTGCCATCGCGAGCCTCCAGCGAAAACTTGGTGCGTCCCGAGCACGCTATGTAAACTCCGCGTGCAACTTGCCCTTCCATCATCAAATTTGCATTGGCGGGATACAACGTCAGGTGCCCGATGGCGCTGAATTCCGTCATCAAAGGCTGAGGAAGATTGCAGAAATCGCAGCTCCGCCTCAGCGTACAGCTTAGACAATCCGTCGAAATCGCCAAACGTCGCGACAGACTCATAGCAGATTCCTGTTCGTCGATCAGCCCGGCTGTTGAACGCCTCGTCCGGGGAAACGGGAACATGACACGGAAGCCGTGTGCACACGGCAGGCCACAATCCTGGGTTGAATCAAGTATTTGTAACTGCTGTGTTTGAGAATGGTTGAAAGCGATGTGGTCCCGAAGAGGAATTGCCGGAACATTGTCTGCCCTGCCGATAGTCGGGCAGGGATGTCGCGACGCAGCGCCTCGGTTCGTCAGCCCCGCAGGCTACGCGCCCTGCCCAACCGTCGCGGCTGGGTTAATCCAGATAATCCCCGCGGCAGATTTTCAGGCGTTGCATCTTGTATTGCAAAGTGGTCCGCTTCAGGCCCAGCCGCGCCGCCGCGCCGTTTGGACCGGAGAGAGCGCCGTGAGTTTGTCGCAGAATCTCGGCGATGTGATCGCGCTCCGCGTCACGCAACGTAGCCGCAGGAGACTCGCGAGACACTTCCGGGCGCAACTCGCCGAGAGGTGGGTTGAGCCGGTTGCCTTCAGACAGAATCACCGAACGCTCGATGAAATTCTCCAACTCGCGGATGTTTCCCGGCCAATTCCACTGGCTCATCGCTTCAACCGCCGCCCTCGGAATACTCTCAATCTGCTTCCCCAGGCGCGCCGCGCATTTCTTCACGAAATGTTCAATCAGCATCGGGATGTCCTCGCGGCGCTCGCGCAACGGCGGCAGATGTAAAGGAAAGACATGCAGACGATAGAACAGATCCCTTCGAAACTCGCCTTCCTCAACCGCTTGAAGCAGGTCGCGATTGGTGGCCGCGATCACCCTTACATTCACTCGAATCGTCTTCGTTCCTCCCAGTCGCTCGAATTCACGGTCCTGCAGGACGCGTAGCAACTTGGGCTGCAACTCCAAAGCAATCTCTCCCACTTCATCCAGCAGCAGTGTGCCCTTATCGGCTAATTCAAGACGCCCAATCTTTTGGCTCACCGCTCCCGTGAATGCTCCCTTCTCGTGGCCGAAAAGTTCGCTTTCCAGCAATCCCGTCGGAATCGCCGCACAATTCACCTTAATGAAGTTGTTGTCTCTCCGCCGGCTCATGCCGTGAAGCATCCGCGCAATTCGTTCCTTGCCGGTTCCGGTTTCGCCTGTGATCAGAACCGTGGAATCCGTGTCGGCAACGATGGCAGCGTCATCCAGAACACGTTGCAGCCGAGAACTGGCGCCGATAATGTCGTCGGAGGGGACGGCGGCGAGAACCTCATTCGCATAGTAACGTTTCTCCTGAGCCAGCCGGTCCTTAAGCTCCGCGATCTCCCGGTAGGCGCACGCGTTCTGCAGCGCAATCGCGATCTGCGTCGCCACCTGTTGCAGATATTCCACCTCAGTTGTCCCGAAAGCATTTTCGTCGATGCTGCTTGGATTCAGCGTTCCCCAAACCCTATCCCCTACGATTAATGGCACGCTGCACACCGAACCCATCCCTGCTTTGTTCATCGCTTGCGCCAGTGGATCGTCCATAGTCCGCAAATCTTCGCGGGTAAAAAAGGTAACCTTTCGCGAACCAATTGCCGCGGAAGAGAGCGACCGATACAGTGGAACTCGATTCTCCCCGTTTAAGGGCGGTTCCCATTCCAGAGCATTTCCGTAGCGATGCACTAAGTTCGTTTCCCGGTCCAGAAGCGACAGGATCGTCTGATCGTAGCGCGCTATGCCGCGCAAGCTGAAAAGAATCGCCGGCAACAGTCTCTCCAATTCCAAAATGGAACTCAGATCACGACTGATGGCAGCCAGGCTCTGCTGTTCTTCGAAGGCGCGATAAGCTCGATCCTTCTCAAGCACCAGCGCTCCCAGAGTCGCTACCCGCGACAGCAACTGCAGATCGTCGCCCGTGGCCGTCTCGCGAACATCCTTGCCCAGTCCAAGCGCCCCAAACCGGTTGGCGGGCGTCGTCATGGGAACTGCGATATAGGATCGAACCCCGTGATCGACAAGCGAGGGCACGAAATCGGGAAAGCGCTGCTCGCGCTCCGTGTCCGGGATAGAGATCTGTTCTTGATATTTCCACACCCAACCACTGGCCGCTTGATCGACCGGTAAAGAGTCGAATTCTCCACTTTCCCGGTTCCTTTTCCAATAATGGCTCCGCATCCGGCCCTCCTGCGGGTCGTACAGCGAAAGATTCAGCATTTCACCGCCGGTCACAGCCAGCACCAGCGGCGCCAGTTCTTGGAATGCATCGGGCAGGCTCGTGGCTCGGGCGACCACGTCGGTCAGTTCGCGGAGCAATTGATAGCGACGCGCTTCAGGCCAGAGCTCTTCTTCAAACTTCTCTTGCTTTGGTAACATGCACACCTCTCCCCAACTGCTCCTTGAGATCGTCTTCTTAGCAGTTAGGGGAGACGTCGCAGCTTGCCAAAGCCGCGGGCCTTCGCTTCAACCTCATCGTAGTGTCGTTGGTTCCTGCATGGGAACCAATCTCGTTCTCCCCCATCGGGGAGCCCCGGAACTGCGGCTCTTACTTCCAGAGTAAGTTGCCCCGAGGTGGGCTATTCTTACTCCATCTCTAAGTCACCTGCAAGTCTCCTGATAGCTACCCACCGGGAGACGTCCCATACGAATGATGAGGGCGAAAATGTTGTTCTCATGATTCGGACCAGTGATGGTATAGGCATTCTGCAAAATTGCGCAGGCGCCTTATTCCTGTTACGAAATCCGAACAAAGATCGGCTGGCTATCGTTTCCATCGCGGCTTGTCTCGCGCCCTGCGAACCTGCTTGCAACAAAATTCCCGTGCGACCAGCCCTTGTTTCTGTTTCAAAATCCGAACGGCAGCCGCCCGGCAACGCGTTCATGGTGTTATCTCAACCGATGATAGAATGTCGCCGAGGGGGCTGTCCGTGCAATTGACTGGGGGCCAGAGGCTGCGCGCATTACGAGAGATGCTTGGCTATCGCATGCGCGATGTTGAACTCGCCAGCAGTCAGATCGCGCAAAGATTCGAGAATGAGGAATTCGCGATTCCGCCCAGCCGCTTGTCCGATATCGAAACCAAGGGCATCGTCCCCAGCATCTTTCGCCTCTATTCGTTTGCCGCCATCTATCGCCGGGATTACCGCGACTTACTCGCCTTCTACGGTCTCGAACTCGATGGCATCTCAGCCGATATCAAGTTTGGACATCCGCAAAAGTCTCACGTCTCGGAGGCGATGAGCAACGTCAACCAGGTTAAAATGCCGATCCGGCTTGATCCCGGATTCTCCCTTCAGAAAACCACTGACTTGCGGCGCGCCATAGAACAATGGGGTACCGTCCCCATGGCGTACCTTACTTTATTTGCCGATGACCGCTACACCTATGGATACATCGGAACCGAAGACTTCACCATGCATCCCATTCTTCCGCCTGGCAGTTTCGTGCAAGTCGACGAATCAAAGAACAAAGTAACCGAAGGCACCTGGCATTCCGAGTTTGACCGTCCGATTTACTTTGTGGAAATGCGCGACGGTCACACCTGTTGCTGGTGCTCCGTCAAGCGCGATTCGATCGTCTTACAGCCTCACCCTCTGTCTCCGGTTGCGGTGCGCGTTCTTAAATACCCGCAGGAGGCCGAGATTCTCGGGCAGGTGGTAGGGGTTGCGATGCGCATTGGAGATTGGCATTACTCCGACTTTCAACCAACGCCGAAAGCGCGCTCAACACTGACCCGAGATGTATCCGGGCAGCTCGGGAAAGAGGCGTCGGCGACGCATGATCCAGAGTAACCAGAAATTCCTTTTCCGTTAATTGCTCATTCGAGCTTGACGTCTGCACATCCTCGATAAGCGCGGCCAAAGGTTTCTTCAAAACCTTCGAGAGCAATCCCCGGTGCGAGGTGCGGATTGCTGCCTGTGCCGCCTCCGCTCCATACACCTTAGCCAAACCCCAGTGACCGTAATTTCCTTGACTGTCCTGCAAACGGCCCAGGTACGAATATCTCCCTAGTAACCCCGGTACCCCTCCCAGGGTGTTCGCTTCAAAGTCCTCGAAAGCCGATTTTAGTCTCATCGAATTTACGATTTCCGGAATAGCCCCGAATTTCAACTTAGTGTTCGGAACCCTTCAGACGCCTGCAATTTACCACGGTGCGAACTCTTTCGCAAAGGAGCTCTACCGTGATTCGATTCCTGCTCAGTTTGGCTGCTTTAGCCTTCTTACTCACCACCACCGCCCTTCCTAGTTTCGCCGATGGCGATCCTTGGCCTCCTCCGACCGGCAATCCCTCAACCCAATGTTCCATCCTCGGTTGCACCAGCCCGCAGTAGCGAATTTGAGAGAACCGCCACTGATTGCCAGGATCGTAGTTGGTCAGTTTGGGTTGTGTGCCAATACTGACCCACTACCTCAGTTTGAATTTGTCTTGAAAGGGCACGGCTTCAGCCGTGCCGTAACTACCGCAAAATCGATGGCGGCTTTAGCCGCTGCGGAACTGGCTGGTTGAAAAGCAATAACCTCAGGGCTATAGTGCTCGCAATGCATTCGGTAAACTGGCACAAGGCCCTTTTGCTTTTCCTGTGGATCACGCCCCACCTGCTTTTGGGCGTGGTCGCGGTCATTCTTTATCGACGGCGCTTGTACCGGGAATTTCGATGCTTTTTCGCCTACGTGCTTTGCGAGATCGTCGGATTTTTTGTGCTCTTCACCGTGTATTCCACCCTGGGCACCGGGAAGGTCTACGCATACACTTTTTGCGCGCGGCTGTTGTTAGACATCGCTTTGCGCTTTGGCGTAATTGATGAGGTTACTAAGAACTTGTTTCGTGAGTCTCAGTCTTTGCGAGTGATCGCCCGGCGATCGCTGCAAGCTATCGTAGCTTTGCTGCTGGTCGCGGGCGTTCTGCTTGCCATTTACGCGCCAGGGGATAATAGCGCCCGATGGATTCCCGGGTTATCGGTCATCAACCGCGGAGCAGCTATGGCTCAGTGTGGCATGCTTCTTTCTTTGTTGTTTTTCTCCCGTTTTCTGGGTGTGAGCTGGCGCCGCCACGCCTTTGGAATTACCCTCGGTCTTGGCGTCCTTACCAGCATGGATCTCGCGACTTCTGCTATTCGTGCTGAATTCCCCAGGGCCCATTGGATTTCGTTTTTCGATCTGCTGTCTACCGCTATGTACCTGGTTTGTGTCTCGATCTGGATTGGTTATTTGTTGTCCCCCGAGGTTAACCCTGTGGTTGTCGCTGCTCTTCCGCGCGACGAGGTCGAATCGTGGAAATCGGAGTTTCAGCATTTGCTGCGGGATTGATCACCGCATGGACGCTCGTCGCGGTTGCTCTGCTCGCCCTGGCCATCCAGTTGTGGATTGCCTTTCGTGCCCGCCGCATCGACCTGGCAAAAGCCGTCGAAACCTTCCGTTCGCTTGACATCGATGCCTTCAGAAATCTGATCGATCCCGCTGAGGACGCCTTTCTTCGCGATAATCTCTCGCCCAAAAAATTCCGCGAGATCAGGCGCCAGCGTGCTTGGGCGGCTTTCAACTACGCCTGGGAGGTCGGCGCCTCCGCCACCGCGCTGGCCAAGGTTGGCCATGCTGCCCAGCGCAGTTCCGACCCACAGACCGCCGCCTCGGGCGTTCAGCTTTCCGAGAATGCTCTTCGCCTCCGCATGCAAACCATGCGCGCTTGCCTGCGTTTTCTGACCGAAGTCCTGCTGCCACATTTGCAACCCCGCTCGCTCCCGCCTGTTGTCGATCACTATGAACGAGCCGCCCGAACCCTGGTTCTACTCGGGGGTAGCTTTTCATCGGCCACGCAGGAGTTTGTGCGCCGGTAAACCGGCAGCTGCAACAGCAATAACGATGCTATGGGATGAGGTCTTGAAACGGAATGGCACGCGGCTGGGAAAGTAAGTCCGTTGAGCAACAGCAAGAGGAAAAGTTGGAGCCGAGCAAGCGCGGCTCTGCACCCCTCTCGCCCGAGCAACAGAAACGCAACCGCAAACGCGACGGCTTACTCCTTTCCCGCGAAAATCTCATCCAACAACTCCTCACCGCCGGGAATCAGCGTCGGCGCCATATGCTGGAGCAGGCTATCGCCGCACTGGACAACCAGATTTCCTCGTTGCAACCGGTCGATTCGACACCAAAGTGAGTGGGCCGGACGTATGCCTCCTATAAGCAAAACCGCAGTCCCGTCTCCCCCCTGCTGACGTATAATCAAGAGGTTGATGAAAGCTTACGTCTACGTCTCACTGAAGAAGAGCGTTCTGGATCCCCAGGGTAAGACCATCCATGGCGCCCTTACTAAAATTGGTTACAAGAGTTTGCAGGATGTGCGGCAGGGAAAGTATTTCGAAATTACGCTGAATGGCGGAATTTCCAAGGACGCAGCCCAGGCCGAAGTCGAGCGCATGGCCCGCGAAGTTCTGACGAATCCCGTGATTGAAGAATTTCGCTTCTCCCTCGAAGAGTAGACAACGCCAACCGCGTCTCTGCGCAAGACAATCATCGGTCCCCCACCGAATTATTCGTCAAGGAGCCATATCGCCAATGTGCGGCATCGTGGGATATGTAGGTAAAAAGCAGGTCGTTCCCGTCATCATCGAGGGTCTAAGAAAACTGGAGTACCGCGGCTACGATTCCGCCGGTATTGCTGTGGCCGGAAATGGCGCCGGCCTCCAAATCCGTCGCGCCGAAGGCAAACTGCGCAATCTCGAAGAAGTCATCCGCATCAAGCCCCTCGACGGCACTTACGGTATCGGTCATACCCGCTGGGCCACCCACGGCCGTCCCACCGAAGAAAACGCCCACCCGCATCGTGATTGCTCCGGCAAAATCGTGGTTGTGCACAACGGCATTGTCGAAAACTATCTCTCGCTCAAGAAGAAGTTGATCGCCGAAGGCCACAGGTTCACCACTGAGACCGACACCGAAATCATCGCCCACCTCATCGAGAAGCATTACCTGCAATCCCCAAACGGCCATCGGCCGGCTTCGCCAATCAAGCTCGAAGACGCCGTGCGCAAAGCCGTCATGGAACTCACCGGAGTCTTCGCGCTGGTAGTGATCGCGGTCGATGAACCCAACAAAATCGTCGCCGCGCGCAATGGACCTCCCGTCGTTATCGGCCTCGGCAAGGACGAATATTTTGTCGCCTCCGACGTGCCCGCACTCCTCGACCACACCCGCGACCTCTTTTTCCTCGGCGATGGCGATCTCGCCGTGCTTACCGCCGACGGCGTCCGCGTTACCGATTTCGACGGCAATCCCATCGAGCGCAAAGCCCAGCGCATCACCTGGGATCCCATCATGGCCGAGAAGGCCGGCTTCAAACATTTCATGCTCAAGGAAATCTATGAGCAGCCTCGCACCGTCCGCGAGACCACCCTCGGCCGCGTCTCGCAGGATACGGGCGCGATTTTCCTCGCCGAAATGCAAGTCGCTGATTCCGAATTCAGGGCGCTCAAGAAAATCAATATCGCCGCCTGCGGCACCAGTTGGCATGCCGGACTCGCCGGCAAGTTCATGATCGAAAATCTGGCCCGCGTTCCCGTCGAAGTCGATTACGCCAGCGAATGGCGCTATCGCGATCCCATCCTCGGGCCCGACACCATGACCCTCCTGATTTCTCAATCCGGGGAAACCGCCGACACCATCGCCGCTCAGCGGGAGGCTAAAGCCAAAGGCTCGAAAACCCTCGCCATTTGCAACGTCGTCGGCTCCATGATCACCCGCGAGGCCGTGGGCACGGTTTACACCCACGCTGGTCCTGAAATCGGAGTCGCTTCCACCAAGGCTTTTACCGGACAGCTTACCGCTCTCTACTTGTTCGCCTTGTATCTCGCCCAGGTCCGCGGCAACATGACCCCGGAACAAGCCAAGGCCGCGGTGCAGGAACTGACTCACATCCCCGGCAAGCTCGAGCAGATTCTCACCCACGATGGCGCTTGCGAAGAGCTCGCCAAAACCTATGTCCGCGCCCAGGACTTCCTCTTTCTCGGACGCGGCATCCACTATCCCATCGCCCTCGAAGGCGCCCTCAAGCTCAAAGAAATCTCCTACATTCACGCCGAAGGCTATCCCGCCGGTGAGATGAAGCACGGCCCCAACGCCCTGATCGACGAAAATCTCCCCGTAGTCATTATCGCCACCCGCGACCTCACCAGCCCGCAGTCGATGGTTCGCTACGAAAAAACCATGTCGAACTTGAAAGAAGTCAAAGCTCGTTCCGGAATCGTCATCGCGCTGGCCACGGAAGGCGACAAGGAAATCGTGGAAGAAGCCGATCACGTTCTCTTCGTTCCCCCTGCTCCCGAGGAACTCTCGGCAATTCTGGAAATCGTCCCCTTGCAACTTCTCGCCTATCACATCGCCGTCCGCCGTGGTTGCGACGTAGATCAGCCAAGAAATCTAGCCAAGTCGGTGACGGTAGAGTAAGCCGCCGTCAGTCGTTAGCTAAACTGCGCGAAAAGGTGGAGCACTCAGATCTCCCTACGTGAACTTTGGGGTGGTGATGGCGCCTTCGGAGGCGGAGTTGACCAATGCCGCGTACTTGGCGAAGACTCCGGTCTTGTAGCGTGGCGCTGGAGCTTTCCATTCCTTGAGGCGACGCATTATTTCGGCATCGGAAATTTCCAGCTCAAGCTTGCGAACCTTGGTGTCGATGGTAATTCGGTCGCCCTCGCGTATCGCAGCAATCGGGCCCCCGAGCGCGGCTTCCGGAGCTACGTGGCCCACCATCAGACCGCGAGTCGCGCCGCTGAACCTGCCATCGGTGATGAGCGCGACGCTTTCGCCCAGCCCTTCGCCCACAATGGCGGCGGTTACGCTTAACATTTCCCGCATGCCGGGTCCGCCCTTCGGACCTTCGTAGCGGATGACCACTACGTCTCCCGCCTTGATTTGCTTGCCGGTCACGGCTTTCATGGCCGCTTCTTCGGAATCGAAAACGCGTGCCGGCCCGGTGTGCGATGCCCGTTCGTGCCCGCTCATCTTGACCACTCCCCCGCCCGGAGCCAGATTGCCTTTTAGAATCACCAGACCGCCTGTCGTTTTCAGTGGCTTGCTCAAGGGCGCGATCACCATTTGTCCGGCAGTTTCCTTGGCTTGGTTCGCCTCTTCGGCGAAGGTCTTGCCCGTGACTGTCATAGCGGAACCCTGCGCGAACTTGCCGTCGAGCAATCTCTTGGCAATGACGGGAATGCCTCCGGCTGCATCGACATCCGCGGCTACGTATTTTCCGGCGGGCTTCAGGTCCGCGAGCAACGGCGTCCGTTCGCTGACCCTTTGAAAATCGTCGATCTGGAGAGGATGACCCATCTCTCTCGATATCGCGAGGAGATGAAGCACGGCGTTGGTCGAACCCCCCGTGGTGGCCACGCCGGCGATGGCATTTTCGAAGGCGGCATGCGTCAGGATATCGCTCGGACGAATATTCTTTCGCAGAAGATTCATGACCACTTCGCCGCAGCGGTAGGCCACTTCATCCTTGCGCGGATCCATGGCAGGAATGCCGTTGAACCCCATGGGGCTGAGTCCGATGAGTTCCATGACCGTGGACATGGTATTGGCGGTATATTGCCCGCCGCACGCGCCAGCGCCCGGACAAGCTACATTCTCCAGCGCCAGCAAATCAGCGTCGCTCATTTTGCCGGCGGCATTGGCCCCTACCGCCTCGAAAACATCCTGAATCGTCACGTCTTTCCCGTTGTACTTTCCCGCCGCAATGGTTCCGCCGTAGAGAACGAGGCCGGGCAGGTTCATCCGCGCCAGCGCCATAGCGGCGGCGGGTATCGTCTTGTCGCAGCCTACGATGCAGACCGCGGCGTCGAAAAGCTGCCCGCGGCGGACCAGTTCGATGGAGTCGGCAATCACCTCGCGGCTCACCAGCGACGCCTTCATACCCTCGGTGCCCATGGTCTCGCCGTCGGAGATCGCGATGGTGTTGAACTCCATCGGCGTGCCGCCCGCCGCGCGGATTCCTTCTTTCACCTTGGCCGAAAGTCGGCGCAAGTGAAAGTTGCACGGCATGGTCTCGATCCAGGTGTTGGCGACAGCGATTAAGGGCTTCGCCAGATCGGCGTCGGTGAAGCCGATGGCTTTGTACATGGCGCGCGCCGGAGCCTGGTCGCGCCCGTCTGTGATGTAGCGACTGCGATGTTTGAGGTCCATGATGATGCAGACAGTTTAGCTGAACCAATGAATGGAGCGCCGGGCGTCCCCGTTGGCTGAATCGATGAATGGAGCGCCGGGCGTCCCCGCCCGGCCACCCGACAGCAGGACGGGCGAAGGGCCCGTCTCTCCATCGTTTTTTACGCGTTGACCACTTTCGGCGCTGCCGGCTTTGCCTCGGCTGCTTTCTTTTTCTCCGACGGCAGCCACGACATCATGGCGCGCAACTGCTCCCCGACTTTTTCCACGGGATGCTGCTTCGCCGCCTCACGCAGTTTGGCGAATTTCTTGCCGCCCTTCTTATTTTCTTTGATCCATTCTTTCGCGAAGGCGCCACTCTGGATTTGCTTCAGCACCTTCTTCATCGCCTTCCGCGTGTCATCTCCTACAACCATCTCGCCGCGGGTAAGGTCGCCGTACTCCGCTGTGTTTGAAATCGAATAGCGCATACGGCTGAGGCCGCCTTCGTAGATAAGGTCGACGATCAGCTTCACTTCGTGCACGCATTCGAAGTAGGCGATCTCAGGAGCGTACCCCGCCGCCACCAGCGTCTCGAAGCCTTTCTGCATCAGCGAGGTCAATCCGCCACAGAGGACCGCCTGCTCTCCGAACAAGTCACTCTCGGTTTCTTCCTTGAACGTGGTCTGCAACACTCCGGCGCGCGTTGAGCCGATGCCGTGCGCGTAGCTGAGCGCGAATTCATGGGCGCGGCCGCTGGCATCCTGGTGAACGGCTAGCAACGAAGGCACCCCGCCGCCTTGCGAATACACACGGCGCAGCAGATGGCCCGGGCTCTTCGGCGCGATCATCACCACGTCCACATCTTTGGGTGGCTTGATCGTCTTGAAGTGAATTGAGAAGCCGTGGGAGAAGCCCAGAATCTTTCCCTTGCGCAGATGGGGCTTGATGGCCGCTTCGTAGAATTCGGCCTGGGTCTCGTCGGGGGTCAGAATCTGGATCCAGTCGGCCCGCTCGGCGGCTTCGGGCGGAGCGACTACCGTCATCCCGTCAGCGCGCGCCTGCCGCGCCGAGCCACGCTGCGGATCGAGACCGATGATGACGTCGTATCCGCTGTCACGCAGGTTCTGTGCCTGCGCGTGACCTTGCGACCCGTAACCGAAAACCGCGATGGTCTTACCTTTGAGTGCGGAAGGATTGGCATCATTTTGATAAAAGACAGTGGCCACTGGAAAACTCCTTAGGAATTTAGGCTGGCTTTGATCACAAACCGGGTTGAACGAACCAGGTTGAACGCAGCAAACCGACCAATCGGTCGGTTTAGGAAATGCTACGCACCATGGGCGTTTGTGTCAATCGTCTCGCCTCGGATTCGAGGTCGAGCTAGAACTCAACTCAGAACTCGACGTAGGATCCGGTGCGCGCTGAAGCTCCGCCGGATGCGGTCCCCGTGGCGGGAAGCAAGCCTTCTTCAATGCCGTGCAGACTTTCCCACGCCGCTTCGGTGAGTGCCGGGTCGGCGCCGACGATATCGCGGATCATCTGCCAGGCAGCAAGGTTGAGCGCGCCTTCGGGTGCCGGACCCATGGCCAGCGAAACCGAGCACTGTGGGCAGAAACAGATGCGCTGCGCCGAAGTTTTCTGACGCGGCCTTACTCCCACCGTCTGCGCGAACAGATACACCGCCACCGATTTCTGTCCGGCTTCGAGTTCCCGATTACAGCGAAGACAATATAAATGGTCCAAAGGTCGCGGCTCCGGTTGACTTGCGCGGCCCCTAACGGGGCCTCTGATTGCGAGCTTTCGGCATCGCTAGAGCGATGCCCTCATACAAACCCCACATGCCATCGCGGTCGGCTAGCCGACGCGGCTGAAGTTTACCCACGCATCCGATCGATGCTCGGGGACAGGTTCAAATTCGCCAGCCTCCAACAAGCCTATGACTCCCCGCAGATTTTCCCACGCCGCTTGATTCAACTCTGGACCGGAACTGACCAGGTCGCGAATCATATCCCAGGCTGCAATGTTTAGAGCCCCGTCGGGCGACAGTCCTAATGCTAGCGAGACTGAGCACTGCGGACAGAAAACCATCCTCTGCGCAGTCGATTTCTGCCGAGGTTTGATGCCAACCGTTTGCGCGAACATATAGATCGCGACGAATTTCCGTCCCGATTCAAGTTCGCGACTGCAGCGCAAGCAACGTACGTTGTCCAAGGTCTTTCCCTCGTGCCAATTTTGGCCAACAAGTACAACCACTTTCGCTAAGGCCCTGCCGCTGGCACAAGTATGCAGAAAGATTCCCGCAGGCGCGTGGCGAAAACGCGCGAACCAAGCTTGCTCTAGGCAGACGTGGAGGGCGTCGCGCATTCTACTGACATGGGGGCCCATCCATCGCTCAAGCTTTCGCCGTCGCAGCTTCTGAGAAGGCGACAGCAGGTCGCCGCGGTCTGTTATCGCGTTGCTAAGCGCGGCATCGAATTTCTGTTGGTGCAGAGCCGCGGCGGGCGATGGATTTTCCCCAAGGGAGGCGTTGAACCTGGGCTCACGCATGCCCAGTCGGCTGCACTCGAGGCTCTTGAAGAGGCCGGAGCGCATGGCCGAATGGAGCTCATCGCCTTCGCGCGCTACTTTCGTCGCGAACGTGATCCCGGCGCGGATGTGAAAGATGCGCGTCTCCCGCCCGATACGCCGCAACCGGAACTTGCCGTCTGCGCATATCTCTGTGAAGTGTCCCGGCTCGAACCTCCTCAGGAGTCGAATCGAAATCCCACATGGTTTTCTTCGGACAAAGCGAAGCTGCGGCTACGTAAGGATCGTGCGCCGGCATTCGCGGCAGAACTGGTGCGCGTCATTGACCGCGCTGCGAGCCGCATCCGGCGATTGCATGGAAGTCTCCTGCCTTTCCCCATTCATTCCAAAATAGCTGAGGACGGGCAGGTTCGCTCCAATCCGGTTCACTGCAAACAAGATCCGCTGCAAGAGGTTCGATTCGAAGCTTCCGCACTGGATCAAACTCGCTATATTCGTCGTGAAGCACTGGAATTGCGAGATCAAAGCATGGTTTCTCCGGCATGGACTCGGCCTGTTCTGCGATTGAAAGGCGCGACAACTTCAATCGTAACTCCGGCGAAGGTGCGATTTATCGACGATGTGAACCAGGGTGCTCGACCGAAGCCAACGGCGAAGTCTGCCAGGAATCGCCAGCGATAACTTCGTCGGACCTCATTCGCCGGAACCCCTGCGACGGGACCCAGAGATTCCGCACTAGAGGCAGAACCTCATTCCGCGATACCATCTGGGGTGATGCTTCGCGACGCTATCGTCGAACCTCGTCAAGAACCCCGTCAGGAAATCCTGCGCACCGCCGCTCGCCTTTTTCAACAGAAGGGATACGATGCGACTTCCATGAACGATGTCGCCGCCGCTCTGAAACTTTCCAAAGGCGGCCTCTATCATCATTTCGAGTCGAAGGACGAAATCCTGTTTCACATCATGTCTCATGCCATGCAGATCACCGAGGAGCGTGTCATCAACGTGGTGCGCCGCATTGACCCGGCCAGCGTTGACGGAGCCGAAGAGCGCCTGCGCACGCTGATCCGGCGGCATATTCAGCTGGTGCTCAGTCCTGAAGACCGTGAAATTACCGTCATGCTACATGAGAATCATCCCTTGCCGCCGGCCCTTCGCCGCAAGATCAACGCCCGCAAGAAAGACTATGTGCACTTCGTCGAGAACCTAGTGACGGACGTTCACCGCAAGCGGGGTGTGCAACCCCCGGTGACGCCGCGCGCCGCTGCATTCGCGCTGGTCGGCATGATTAACTGGATTTATCAGTGGTACAAGCCGGACGGCGAGCTCACAGGAGAGGCGCTCGTGCAGCAGTACACGGATATTTTCTTTCGCGGCGCGGTGGGATAGCTCGGTGTCCGGTAGAGACGCGGCTTGCCGCGTCTTTTTAGCGGACAAATGCACTCTATGCCTCGCTTCTTCCACATTGGCGACCTGTCTCGCGAGTCAGGCAAACTGGGAAAGTCTTATTTCGAGTTCCTTCGCATTCCCGCTATGAGCGCTGGCGTTTATGTCCTGCCGGAAGGCGCGACCGACCCGCAGAAACCGCACCGTGAAGATGAGATGTATTACGTCGTTCGCGGACGTGCTCGCATGCAAGTCGGATCGGCGCAAGCCGAGGTGCATGCCGGTTCTATTATTTTCGTCGAGGCTGAAGCCGAGCATCGGTTCTACGACATCGAGGAAGAACTGGAAGTATTAGTCTTCTTCGCTCCCGCCGAGCAGGAATAACCATGCCGATTCGCCTCTACGGGACCACGCTGAACACTATACCTGCGTTGGACGTCCCGCCGCTTTCCGTCATTCCGTAGAGTAGGCCGGCTTTGCCCAGAATCAACTGGCCACTCGGCTCCATGCCGTCCGAACCGCCGGCAAAACCGTGGAGGGCGGTTTCTTCCCACTTTTCCCCTTCCACTTTCGGCGGAACCACCTTGAAGACCACGCCGCATCCGTCATTAAAGCCCTCGTTGCAGGAGTAATCTCCGCCGACCAAAGTCGTGCCGTAGAGGTTGCCCTTGGTGTCGAAGATGAGGCCGCCGAAGGGATTTCCGCCATCGGCTTGCAGAGTGAAACTATAGATCACTGTCTCCGTCCATGTGCCCCCTTGCTCCGCCGGAGGAGCAAGTCGAAAGACGGTTCCCCCGATCGAGGCGCCAGCACCCGATGTTGTACCGTAGAGTGCGCCATCTGGGCCGAAGGTGACACCGGCGTGCGGCGATGAACCATCACCATCGACTCCCGTGAAGCTATAAATCACGGACTCAGTCCACGCCCCGCCAGCCTTGATGGGCGGCGTCAGTTCGAAAACCGCCCCGTTGCTCAATTGCCCGCCGAACCCTGTTGTGCCATAAAGATTTCCGGACTGATCCGGGACCAGGGTGCAGGAGGGACCAGACGCGTCAAGGCTCGTGCCTCCGGGAAAGTGGTGCAGAATTGTTTCCGTCCATGGAGACCCTGGCTCGGCTGGAGGTGATAGTTCGAACGCCGTCCCACAACCGTATCCTCCACAGTTCGATCCGCCGCCCCAGAAAGTTGTGCCGTAAAGGTTTCCGCTCCCGTCAAAGATAAGACCGGCCTCGGGAAGATGACCGTCATCGCCACCCTTGAAGCTGTAGAGGATGGTCTCGGTCCACTCTCCCCCCTTCTCAGCCGGAGGGCTCAGCTCGAATACCGTGCCGCAGCCGTTCAGGCAATTGCCCGGACCGCCGACCTCCGTCGTTCCGTAGAGGTTGCCCTTGCCGTCGAACACCAGATTGCCCGAGGGCGAGATGCCGTCCCCGTCGCCCTGAAAACTGTAGAGAACGGTTTCCGTCCATCCCACTTTCGAGTGAGAGAGTTCAATCACCGTGCCGCAGCCGGCGCCACCACCATAATCCGCGCAAACCGCGTTGCCACCCAAGCTCGTAGTGCCGTAGAGATTGCCGGCGGCGTCGGAGATGAAACCGGCCTGTGGCACCATGCCGTCGGTGATATCGAAGGTCGCGATGACCTTCTCTTTCGTAGTGGCATTTGCCGATGCCATGCCAACAGCCACAAACAAAAGAATCACACCTGCTTGCCGAACTCTTGCAAGGGAACAGAGAGTGGCCATCTTTTTACCTCAGGGTGTGGCTGGATGTTTTACTGCCCGGGGCTGGGCAGGACTATTCTACCTCGGGGCCGCGTAACTCCTTCAGCGAGAATTCTCAGGTGGATCGATAGGTGGAGTGAAAAGAGAACAACCCGCAAGCTTTTCAGCCTGCGGGCCGCCCGGTGGACTGTTTGGGATTGACTGAGGTGGTCACTCTCGTGGCCCCTCGCTTGACCATCCCGTCACGCGAAAACCGCGCGCGCCGGGAACCCTGGTCGTTCCGGTGCCGGGCACAACTTGTGTCCGGCGGATCAGACTTTATCAATCAGCCCATACTCACGGATTGTTTGCGAGAGAATGTTCCCGATTCCCCCGACCAAAGGTTCCTCGGAAACTCCGCTTAGAGCAACCGCCCTAAGACTCAGCCACCTCACCTGGTCTTGTACTGGTACTGCAACTATGACTATCAGAACTTGTCATCCGACCACCTCCTTTCCGGTGTAAGCGCAGAGTACAAAAAAAAGCAGGGCAGAGTCAACGGCACGGATGTGGTGTACCGGAGGAAGCAACAGGCAGGTTTCAGGAGCAGGTCTCAGGTTCAGGAAAAACCTTTTGACGTGAGGCCGAAATCTGGGTTACCAGGAACACGATCAGGATCAGCATTTCGGGCTCGATGGGATGCCGATAGCGGGGATGAGGAAAGGTGATGTAGTAAACCAGCGGATAGGTCAACAGGAGAAGCAGGTACAAGATCGCGCCGGGCCGGCGCTGGCGCAGCGCCCTGATCGATCCCCAGAAGGCGAATACCGAGGAGCAGAGAAACAGAAATGTCTTCAGTTCATAGATACCGGGCACCTTTTCTGTGTGGGGCGGGCCAGCCCAATAGTAGAAGAAGTGGGCAAAAGTGAGATAGGCAAAGCGCGCCGGACGATCGTCCACGAACTGCAGCGTTTGTTCCAGTTTGCTGTGAATATAGGCCACTTCACCCATCTGTTGATAGAGCCTCAACTCCGTGAGATTAGTGGTGGGGTGGAGAAAGACCTGCCAGATTCCGAGCGCATCCGGCGTGTTGCCTAAATGGAACTCCTCGCCAAAATTGCCGCGAATGGGAATGAATTTATCAAACACAACATAGTTTCGGATGGTCCAGGGAGCGACCGTGGCGAAAAATAAAATGGCTCCCACGGTTGCATTGCGAAACCAGGGCTTTCCTTGCTGGAATTGGCGATAACAAATCCAACTGCCGGCGAAGGGCAGGAAGGCGAGTTCCGCAGTATTGGTCAGCCCCGCAATGCCCCACAAAAGGCCGTAAACTGCCCATTTGCGTGCCGTGCTTGACTTCGCAAGCTGCAGCGACATCATGAACACCAACGTTAGAAGCAGGGCGGAAAGACAGGTGTCCCAAACCGCTCGCAATCCCCAATACATCGTGTAGGGGAACAGGGCCCAAACCCACGCCGCTTGCAGAGCCAGGCGATTTCCGAAGGAATACAGAGCTACGTAGTAAACCGGAATGCAGGTCAAGGCGGACAGCAAACAGTTGAACAGGATCGCCCAAACGATGGCTGCCTTGGTGTAAGAACCGAAGACCGCAAAAAATCGGCTCAGCAGGAACGGATACACCGGGCCCAGCCATGCAGTAGCACCGGTTTGGATTCCAAAGGGATTGCTGAAGCCCTGCCCCGCTACGATCGACGCCGCGATGTTCGCGGACTCGTCCCGTTCCAGGGTTACGCGGTACGAATGGATCATTACCATTCCAGCCACGCGGAGCAACAGCCCAATCAATACAATTGTGAGCAAGAGGCGTCGCACGTTAGACGGATTGGAAGCAGTGCTCACTCGAGCGGTGTTGTCTGGTGGCCGCTTCGCGGAAAACGACCAATAATTTTTCGAGGCGGCAGTTAGTTATATCCAATTGCAACTAAGACAGCAAGATACAAAGGCCATCCCTCGTCCGGAACGGATTCAGTTTTCGTGTTCTCGCACTCGCGGTACATGCCCGCCTGATACCTACCTTCGTGACTTTCCGTTCCCTAGACTTATAGCATCCCTGCAAAGCAGGAGCGACTTTCCCCGAAGTCCCCCAAGTCACCAGCTCTTTGGCATCGCGTATACCTGCATGTTCGCGCCTTCTTGTGCAGCCAGATGCGGCAACCCGCGTCTCTACGGCAGATTCTCGGGCTTCAGCCTTTCCAGCGATAGGCGTCTGGTTGGGCCAGTCCTATATGCGCCAGCACGCGGTTGGCAAATTCCCTGGCCATGGCATCTGCGCTTGGCGGGCGGTTATAGAAAGTTGGGATCAGCGGAAAAATGGTCGCTCCCGCATCCGCCGCCAGCGACATATTGCGGAGGTGAATCTTATTCAGCGGCGTCTCGCGCACACACAGCACAAGCGGGCGGCGCTCCTTCAGCGTTACATCAGCGGCGCGTTCGATCAGCCGAGACGCCGTCCCGTTGGCGATCCGGCCCAGCGTGCCGACGCTGCACGGGATCACGATCATCGCGTCCGAAGGATAGGACCCGCTGGCAACGTTGGCTCCGATATCAGTATTGGACTGCTGCTCAATCTTTGCCGAAGGCGCGCCGATGATTTGACGCAGGAGATCAGAGCGCCCCTCGACCGCGAGTTCTTCCGCCATGACGCGGAGTCCGCTGTCGGAGGCGATGAAGTTTACCGTCTTCACCCGAGGGTCGGCCTCCACCGTCAGTAGGAGGTGTTTCAGGAAAATCGACCCGCTGGCGCCGGTGGTGGCAATCGTCAGATTTTCCGGCGCGGGAAGAGGCAAAGTTGGCGCTCCACGAGTCCGATCAAGTTTCGGAGCTTCGAAATTTGAGGATAGGGATGGCCCGATACCAAGTCAAGGCGACTACGGAATTCGCTTTACCTTCACGCGCCGCAGAGGCGGCATCGATAGGTCGAGCTAAAGGTTCGGGCTAGAGGTCGGGCAAAAGGTCAGGCTAAGGGTCAGTCTGATTCGCGGCCGGCATGAGCCGCCGGGCAAAGCGATTGACCGGCGGAAATTGCGCTACTAACTTATGGCCACTACCGGCATCTTACGATCGCGGCGCAGCGCCGCTCAGCTTCACGCTATTGCCAGCGTCGAGCGTGAGATCCGCGCCATCGATCCGGCCGCCGGACGCAAGTATTTGCGCGACTTTCGCGAGGCCTACTGCTGCTACCAGAAAGTGGTCTCTTCGAGCGATGTCCGCCGCGAAGTTGCCAGGGCCGGAATTGTTCTGGTCGGCGACTACCATGCGTTGCCCAATTCCCAGCGCTATCTTGCCTCGCTGCTTTGCGACCTGCGCCGCCATCACCGCCCGGTTGTGCTCGGAGTGGAAACAATTTTTTCCCGCGACCAGCACATTCTGGACGAGTGGTTTCGCGGTGAGATTGACGAGGCTGAGCTCCGCCAGCGCATCCGTTTCGAACTCGACTGGGGATACGACTGGACTCCTTTTTACGAACTGCTCTCCGCCGCCCGCGATTATGGTGCCTCCACTTACGGCCTCGATTGCATGCCGCGCGAGGACTTGCGCAAAATTGGAGCGCGAGACCGGCACGCCGCCGACAAAATCGCCGAACTCCGCCGCCGCCATCGTGACGCGCTCATCATGGTTCTATTCGGCGAATCCCATCTTGCTCCGCAGCACTTGCCCGCGCTCTTGCAGCGGCAACTACCCTCAGAACCACTCCTCACGATTCTGCAAAACATCGACGCGCTTTACTGGCGGGCTGCCGGAGAAGCCCACGATCAGGTCGAAGCCGTGGAGGTGCGCGAAAACGTTCTCTGCGTCTTTAATGCCACGCCTTTGGAGAAGTACGAGAACTACCGGCTCTGCCTCGACCGCTGGGGACGAGCCAACCATAGCGCTCCCGACCTCGGCCCCACCCTGTACAACCTGATCGACGGATTAGTCCGTCTTCTCGGCATCAATCAATATTCTCCGCACAACACCACGCAGCCCCGGCTTCTGGTCGATCATATGCCCGAGGTTTATTCTCGCAGCTCTGACGCTCTGCTGCGCCGCTTGCTGTCGCGCAAGGGATTTACGACCGAACATCGCCGCTCGCTCCTGCGCCAGGTTCATGATCGCGGCAGCGTCTACCTGACTCCGATCAATGCTGTTTACGTGCGGCAGTTCCGCATGACTTCCTCGTCAGAGGACGCCGCCCGTTTTCTGCATCAAGCATGCCGCGGATTGCCGAATCTTGTGAACGGTAAGGCTCTCACCCAGCAAAGTGCCGTACACGCCGCGCCCGCTGCCCAGTTGGAACGGGACGATGCCTTCTACGTGACTGTTTTCGAGAATGCCCTGGCTTTCTTCGGTTCGCGAATTCTGCATCCCGCTCGCCCCGGTCTTCGCAATTCCGATATCGCCGACTTGTACGACGTAACTCGTGAAGATCTTGAACAACAGACTTCACTTCCCTTCCGCGACGCCGTCGATGCCCTCGACTTCCTGACGCTGCAGCGGGGGCTCGATTTCAGCGCTTCGGCGTCGCTGGCTGCTGTTCCAAACTTCATCGGACGTAAGTACGAATACGTCGCCGAGCAACTCGGCTACCTTACCGGCAACGATCTTTACGATGCCTATCTCGAAGGCCGCCTCACGACCGCCAGCTTACGTAAGCTTTTCCTCGCTCACATCGAACGGCCCGGCATTGCCCGTGCGGCCTACCTGCAATTGAAAAAGCGCCTGCAGCCTGGCCATCGCGGTTAAAGATAGCTCTTCGCGGGCGGCTGCCTGCTGCATTCAAAATCCTCCTCTGGGGTATAGAACTTCGTAGAGACATCCCAGGAAATCCCAGGCGGTTGGTGGTTTTGATTTTACGGCCGCTGCGGTATCCTCACCTGTCCAATGCCTGAAGACTCTCCACTCCAGTCCCAGACGCCCGATGCGCTCATGCTCTTCGGTTTCTGGTATCGAGCGCTCCCCGCCACCCAACTCGGTTGCCGCCAGTTGGCGAACGTCATGTTGCTCGAACAGCCACTGGTCATCGGTCGCGATCGACAGGGCCAACCCTTCGCTCTTCGCGATGCCTGTCCCCATCGCGGCATGCCCCTATCCTGCGGACGCTTCGATGGTCAACAGATCGAATGCTCTTACCATGGTTGGAAATTCGACGCCCACTCCGGCCAGTGCAAGCTGATACCTTCTCTAGTCCCTGAGCAAAATCTGAAGATCGATCGCATCTATGCCGGAAGCTATCCTTGCGAAGAACGCGATGATTTCATCTGGGTTTTTATCCCCGATCCCGGTCCGGCCGGCGCAGGATTCTCGAAGCCGGCGCCCGCGCCCGTTCCAGCCCCCGAGATTCCGAAATTCAGCGAGCATTACAAACTTGCCTATCTCACCGCCGATCTGCCCTGCTCCGTCGATCACGGCATCATCGGCCTGATGGATCCCGCCCATGGTCCCTTCGTCCACCAGGCGTGGTGGTGGCGCTCGCAACATTCAATCCACGAGAAGCGGAAAAACTTCGAGCCCATCCCCTACGGGTTTCGCATGAGCGCGCATACGCCCAGTTCGAATAGCGCTCCCTACAAGCTGTTACGTCTTTACGCCGATGCCGATTCCATCACCACTACCATTGACTTCGTTTTGCCCAACCTCCGTTCGGAGGTCATCCGCGCCGGCAAATACTGGTTTTCGAGCCTCACTACTGTTACTCCCATCACCCGCAACCAGTGCCGCATCGACGTGGTCGCCGCTTGGAACCTGTTTCGCTGGATCCCCTTCGGCCCGCAATTGCTGAAATTTGTTTTCGCAAAATTTGTGGAGCAGGACCGCCGCACCATGGAATTGCAATCCGAAGGCTTGAAACACAATCCCCACCTCATGCTCATCGACGACGCCGACCGTCCCGCAAAATGGTACTTCGGATTGAAAAGCGCCATGCTGGAGATGAAGAGGAACGGCGGCGAGTTCCGCCATCCCATGACCGGCCCAGTGACTTTGAAGTGGAGAAGTTGACTTCTTCAAAGCCCTGACCGGATTCTTATATCTGGAAGCTGACACCTGATCTACGGCTTGCAACCATCATCCAGCGGCAGGCTCGCGTCCAGCCAGTGTAGATACGTCTCCATCGAATGCCAGCAAACGGGGTTGTGCTTCACCACACCCTCCGCCGAGAATTCGTAGGCCGTATTCACGTGCTCATAGTCGAGGATCATCCGAATATGCAGTGGAAGTTTGGGGACAAGATCTAGAGAGTTGACGATGCGCCACGACGCGATCGGCAGCAGATTGAAGGTTCGCACAAAAAGCGTATTCCCCACGCGAGGCGAAGCGAACTTGCACGATGTCGTGATATCAAACTTTTTCTTTTCCTTGTTCTCCATGACGAAAAGAGTTGTTAGCGCTCCTCCTAAGCTGTGCCCGGTGACAATGTAGGGACGATCAGGACGTCCTTTCTTTTCGTCGATGGGCCTCTTTCTGATCGCATTTCGTTCCAGGCGCAGGTGCAATTGCTCCAACTGATCGGCAAACGATCCCTGCAACTCGGGCAGAGGGCCAGCCTGGAGCGTAGCCTCGGCGGTGCGCGGATGCTGCTCGATCTTCAGGGTGCTGTAGATTTTGTCGAATCCGTGGGCCACCCGGCCGGCGTGCGGAACCTGCGAGAACGGGACAAGATAAGCCGAGGCGTCATCCCACCATTCAGCCAGCCCTTCCGTGCCGCGAATGGCAATGGCAAAATCGTCGTGACTGTTCTTGTTGCGCGCCACTAAGCCATAAAATCTCGGCTCGGTGCGACCAAAGATGAAGTCCGACATGTGAATCCAGGCGATCAATTCATAGGGATCGGGAATATCGTCGGGCTGAGGTTCAGGCCTCAGATTGGCTGGTTCGCGCCGGAACATGGCATACGCGCCCTGCACCAGTTTGCCGTAGAGAACCGCTTCGCTATTGACCAGGGGACGGCCCATGACCCACCTCCGAGGCTAGATTGAAACCAGAGTATTCTCTGCCTTAGCCCTGTTCCGCCAGCCAGTCCATCGCTTCTTCCCGAGTCTTGAAGGTTACGATCTCGCGTTGCGAAAAACTCTGGAAGTTTTCCATGAACGCGTGCGGGATACTCTCGGCCCCCACCCACGCCGTCCTCTTCACAAATGGCCGGTCGAGCGTCATCACTTCTTTAATCCTCGTAGCCACCCCGTGATCCACCGTGGCGCCGGTGTAATCGCCGAGCGTGACCAGCGATTCGTGCGGCTGCTGCGCTACTATGACCCGCACGTACTCGAGCAGCAGTTGCATCTCATGCGCACTGGCATGCGAAAAATCCAGCAGCAGAATCTTCTTGCCCCGGTGCTCGATGAATCGTATGCGATCGTCCATCGCGGACCTCGAATGATTCTCCCTCGTGTCCCTCTGTCTTCCCTGTGGTGAAAAATGCGATAACCACCGGGAGCACAGCGGAAATCTACCCTAACAGCGACTCCACCACACTGTAAGCCTCACTCAGCGCCGAGTCCAGCGCTGCCGCATCCTTGCCGCCCGCTTCCGCCAGATCCGGACGCCCGCCACCTTTGCCGCCAACTTTCTGCGCCACCGGGCCAATGACCTTGCCCGCCTGAATGCGGCTGGTGAGGTCCTTGGTGACGCCAACGATCAGCGAAACGCTGCCATTCGAAGCCGAGCCCAGCACGACCACGCCCGAGCCGATCTTGTCGCGCATTTGATCGACCAGCGTGCGCATCTGCGCCCGCTCCAGATTGTCCACGCGATGGGCCAGCACTTTAACACCGCGCACGTCCTTAACCTTTTCCCCGATATTCGCTGTGCTCGACGATGCCGACTTCATCCGCGCCTGATCGAGTTCGCGCCCCAGACGCTTGATTTCGGCATCTTTCTTCTCCAGTTCCAGCTTCAGAGCTTCGGCCGGAGAAGCCGCAACATCCTCGGACGAGGTTGCCCCATCCTTGCGCGTTTTGTGCGCAAGAGTGGTCCCGACGAGACTAGCCACCACACCTTCCAGTTCGTGATCTTTGCGGAAGTGGCGCAGCGAACCTTCCCCGGTCACCGCCTCGATCCGCCGCACGCCCGACGACACGCTTCCCTCTTTCAAAATCTTGATCAGCCCAATCTCGCCCGTCTGCGCCGTGTGCGTGCCGCCGCAAAGTTCCGTGGAAAAATCTCCGATCTTGATCACCCGCACCCGGTCGCCATATTTCTCGCCGAACAGCGCCATCGCATGATATTCGTTAACCGCGACATCGATCGGGACGTTCTCGATGACCTCGACGCGTTCGTTGCGCAACACTTCCTTGTTGATGATGTCTTCGATATCCTGCAGCTCTTCTTCCGCGACCCCCGTAAAGTGCGAAAAATCAAACCGCAGATGATTGGGAGCAACCAGCGACCCCGCCTGCTTAACATGCTTCCCCAAAACTTCCCGCAGCCCCGCCTGGAGCAAATGCGTAGCCGTGTGATTGCGCATGGTCGATTCGCGAATCGCAGTATCGACCACAGCATCAACTTTCTGGCCAACACGAATCGCCTGCTTGGCAATCACCTGATGCGCGCGCACGCCCTGCACAGGGTAGTAGCATCCAGTCACTTCAGCGACGACCGTATTGTGATCGTCGGAGTAGAACCATCCACGATCACCAACCTGCCCGCCAGACTCAGCGTAGAAGGGAGTGTGATCGAGAATGATCTCGCCGTGATCTCCGGGCTTCAGTTCCTGCGCGCCCTGTCCACTCTTGATGATGGCGAGCACTTCGCAATTATTGGAGCGCGTCTGCCGATACCCTTCGAAATCAGATTTCGGAAGTTGCTGGTAAGCAGGATTCGCCGTCTGCTTCGCGGCGCCTTTCCAGGAAGCGCGAGCACGCTCACGCTGCTCGGACATCGCGCGGTCGAACCCTGCCGAGTCGAACCGCAAGCCAATGTCGCGACAGGTGTCCTCAATAAAGTCCTTCGGCAGACCAAATGTGTCATAGAGCTTAAATGCTTTGTCGCCCGGAAGCTCGACAGTTACTCCGGCAAAACGGTTTAACAGGTCTACAAAGTACGTAACCGCTTCGACGATTCGATTCTTTTCCCCTTGGGCAACTGAGAGCACCTGCCAATGGTCATGATGCGCATTCGTCTCTCCGGGGTGGTCAAAACCAACTTGACTGATAATATCTTGTTCGTGTGCCTGCCACTCATCGAACGTCGCAGCGGCGATTTCCGAGTAAAGCTCTTTAAGCGCGGTGTCGAGTGAGTGCGCGAACCGATTCTCCTCTGTTAGTACGGCCTTTGACACACGAGTAGCCGTCTCCTTCAATTCCGGATACGCATCCTGCATCAGATCGCGCACCGCGAAAACCATCTCGTGCAGAAACGGCTTCGTCTGCCCAAGCAGTCGCCCGTGGGTGATGGCTCTGCGGATGATCTTGCGTAGCACATAGCCACGCCCTTCGTTCAAAGGAATCACACCATCGGAAATAAGGAACGTCGCCGCGCGTGAGTGATCGGCAATCACCCGCAGAGACGCCGCCGACTTCGAACCTGCTGAGCTTTGCTCGGTCTGGACGGGGCGGAGCCCCGTCACCACACGGCCGGTGGCAATCGCTGCCTGTGTGGTGGCGGGGCTCTGCCCCGCGCCCGTCAACTCCGCCGCGCGCTTGATCAGCGGCGTGAACAAATCCGTCTCGTAATTCGAAATCACACCCTGGAGCACCGCCGTCACACGTTCTAACCCCATTCCCGTGTCAATCGACGGCTTCGGCAGCGGCGTCAGCTTTCCGCTCGCGTCGCGGTCAAACTGCATAAACACCAAATTCCACAGTTCGACATACCGTCCGCAATCGCAGCCAAACGCACAGTCCGTATGACTCTGGTCGCTGGCTGCCACGCCCATGTCGTAATGAATCTCGCTGCACGGCCCGCAGGGGCCGGTGTCACCCATCTGCCAGAAATTATCTTTCGACCCAAATTCGTAGATGCGATCCTTGGGCACCCCCTGCCCGAGCCACAGGTCGTAGGCTTCGGCGTCGCGCTCGACTCCGTTTTCGCCCTTGAAGATCGTGACGTACAGCTTCTCTTTCTCAATCCCAAACCACTCCGGCGAAGTGATCAGCTCCCACGCGTAAGCGATGGCGTCTTTTTTGAAGTAGTCGCCAAACGAAAAGTTTCCCAGCATCTCGAAAAACGTGTGATGGCGATTCGTGAAGCCTACGTTTTCGAGGTCGTTATGTTTGCCTCCAGCGCGCACGCATTTCTGCGAACTCGTTGCCTTGTTGTAGTCGCGCTTCTCCAAACCGAGAAAGACGTCCTTGAACTGATTCATGCCGGCGTTAGTGAAGAGCAGCGTCGGGTCGTTGGCCGGGACGAGCGACGAGGAGTGCACCTCGCGGTGTCCCTTCTGAACGAAGAAGTCCAGGAACTTACGGCGGATTTGGTTGCCTGTGAGCATTGCCGATTAAATTCTAAATGATAACCACAGAGGACACCGAGGAACACACGGAAACACAGAGGGAATACAGGGGTAAATCGTTGAAGCCGACGGCGTCGATGATCGCGCGCACCAGGCTGGCAAACTGGCACTTCGACGCCGTCTCAGAAATCAGAACTGGTAATCCAGAGCGGACCGCCAAGCTACTTCACTTCGTCCAGCGTCTTCTCTGTGCCCTTCTTCACTCCATGGCCCACCGCCTGTGTGCCTTTCTTCACGCCATGTCCCGTGTCTTTGGCGGCGGTCTTGGTGGCGGATCCAGTCTTCTCGGCGGCCTTTTCCGTGGCCTTGCCCGTGTCTTTAGCGGCGGTCGCGGTGGCGTGACCGGTCTTCTGTGCCGCTGTTTTGGTGGCTTTGCCGGTATCGTCAGCCGCGGTTTTCACGTCCGTTCCAGCCTGGCCATACGAGAAGGCAGTCAGCGCCAACAAAGCCGACCCGACGATCAAGCAGAACTTCGTCTTCATCTTCATGGTTCCTCCAGAGAATTGAAAGATTTCTTCAGTTGCAAGGTTTTATCAGAAGATCGATGACGAGGCAACCAAAGAAAAGACAGCGGCCACCCTCATCTGCGCCGGAGAATTTGATCTGAATATTCCGATCAATCCGAGGTCTCGACTTCCAGTCCGGTAAGAATCTCCTCGTCCACATCCCATTTTTTCAGGATGGCGAAGATAGTCTTCGATCCGAAGCCAGCCCCGGTCAGCTGGCGATAGATTCGGGCCGCTTGCTTCTGGTCTCGGTCCTTCGGCTTCTGCACGCGTTTACGTCGCAGATACTCGCGCGCCAGACTTTCTTCTTTCACCTCGTCATAAACGGAGGAAACCGCCTTCTCGATAACGTCGCCATGCACGCCCTTGGCTTTGAGATCGTTGACCACGCGCCTGCGTCCGAATTTTTCGTTGTCGCGGCGATACGAGGAAAACGCGGCCGCATACCTGGCATCGTTCAGATAGCCCTGATCTTTCAGCCGAACGATAATCAACTCGACCAGCGTCTTGCCAATCTCGCTATCGGCTTCCACGCGGTTCCGTAAGAGCCGCTTCAGTTCCGCAACCGAACGCTGCCGGCGCGCCAGAGCTCCTACCGCGTAGTCATAAAGTTCAGCTTCGGTGAAAAGCTTTCTCGGGCGCCCAAACGTCATAGCAATTTACGTCAGCCCTTAAAGGCTGCCCTGATACGAATCTCACCCCGCCTGCCTCCCGTCCGGTTCACCCAGCTCATTTCGTCGGCGGCGCGGGAGTTGGCGATACCGGTGCAGCCATGGCCGGCGGAACGGTTGTCGTTGGTGGTAGGCTCGGCGGCGGAGCTACCAGCGCCGCCTTCGCCGAAGATGGCAGCTTGTCTGCGTTCGCCAGCAGAATCGCCACTTGCCACATCTGAGTTTCAGAGAGCGTTTTGCTAAAGCCGGGCATCCCCGTCAGCCGGATGCCGTTGAAGATCTTCCAGTAGGTCTCGCCCGGTTCATCGTCGGTCACACCTTTTCCCTGAAACAACTGCGGCGGATGCGGATACATTCCGATCGCGATGGCTGTCTTCGGCGACAGCGGCAGACCGTGACAGACCGCACAGTGCTGCTTATAAAGGTCGGCTCCGGCCAGGTAATTGGGTTCCGTCAAAGGGATGGGGACGATTTTCGGCGCGTCTTTCTCGACGCGCTTACTCAAAGCCTTATGCGCAAAAAAATTCTCAAAGGGCAGGTCGGCGTCGGTGGTGGCAACCGGCGCACTCCCGCTCGTGAGATACATAAAAATGCCCAGGGGCACAAGAATCACACCGAGTAACAGCCCGGCGACAAATTTCATGGGACCTGCCTTTCTGAATTTCATACTCTACCACTACAAATTGGGCTCCCAGAGAGTTTAATCGCCTTACAATTTTCGTGAGCCCTCTTATGTCGGCGATGCTCCCATTTCGCACATGACCGCAAACATGCCGATTGTAAGAGCAGCTGGCGTCTTTCCCGACCACCGGTACTCCCTGGAGATGCTGTTCGCACCGCTGCAGAAATTATGGCGTCCTCCAATCGAACACCCGCATGTCTGCATCAAAACTTTGTAGCCTCCCGGGAACCCTGTGAACAGCCGTCTTTTTAACCCGTGGGATGTGTTCGTCGCCGGCGGCGGACCTGCCGGTCTGGCGACGGCCATCGCTGCCCGGCGGCACGGTTTGAGCGTGGTCGTGGCCGATGGCGCCGTGCCTCCAATCGACAAACCGTGCGGCGAAGGTTTGATGCCCGATGGAGTCGCGGCGCTGCGGAGTCTGGGCATTGCGATTCCACATGAAAGCTATCCCTTTCGCGGCATTCGCTTCGTAAGCGGAGCGACACAGGCTGAGGCCGAGTTTCCACAAGCAAACGCATACGGGATGCGGCGCACGCTTTTGCACCAGGTGATGATGGAGCGAGCGGCGGCCTGCGGAGTGAACATGATGTGGCGGGCCGCCGTCACCGGTCTTCATCCCGAGGGTGCGCTGGTTGCCGGCGAATTAGTACGCGCGCGGTGGGTCGTCGGAGCCGATGGCGCCAGTTCGCGCGTCCGGCGGTGGGCGAACCTCGAGAGTCGCGATTTCTTTCTGCATCGCCCCACATCGCCCTCCGAAAGAAAACTCCGCTTCGCCTTCCGCAACCACTATCACGTTGCGCCTTCGACGGATTTCATGGAACTGCACTGGGGCAATCGTAGTCAGGTCTATGTCACGCCCGTCAGCCGCCAGGAGATCTGCGTGGCGCTGATTTCTTCCAGTCCCAACCAGCGGCTCCGGATCGAAGATGGCCTCGCGGAATTCCCAGAGCTTCGCTCTCGACTCAAAGGCGCCGGCCTCACCTCCAGCGAACGCGGAGCGGTCACCCTCACCCGAAAATTGCGCCGCGTCTACCGCGGGCGAACCGTGCTCGTAGGCGACGCCTCCGGTGGAGTAGACGCGATTACCGGACAGGGTATCTGCCTGGCTCTGCAGCAGGCCACTCTGCTCGGCGATTGTTTGGCGAGTGATGATCTTGCTGGTTATCAAGTAAGCCATCGCGCGCTTCTCCGTCGCCCCGCCCTGATGGCTCGCCTCCTGCTGCTCATGGCGAGACAACCCCGTTTCCGCGAGCGGACCATGCGAATATTCCAGTCAAATCCTCGTTCCTTTGCGGAAATGCTGGCGATGCATGTCGGCACCGGGTCGACGCGTGACTGCATCTCGAGCGCAATCGGCGTGGGGTGGGAACTGCTGAAGGCCTGACGCACGACAGCGGAAATATTTCCGCATCTCGTCGACTTGGTTACTCCTCGGTTATTTTCCCGGTTACCACGAGTTACTAACACTGATGTGCGCAACCACGTGCCCCCTCCTCACGCGGAGACATTATGCATTGTTTTTCACTCGGTTGTTTCCCCGATCTGCAAGTGCTTGTATTAAAGAACACTCTCGTTTCCTCTCTTTGGAATAGCAGTTGCACTATTCGATTGCGTACCGGATTTCCGCTATCGTCCCGTTTGTTTGCAAATTTTGGCAAGTCAGGTTTTTGTAAGGCAAGTTTTCCTCGTGCTCCCTTGATTGCCGTCATCAGCGCAATATCTGATGACGGCTTTTTTTGCTGGTAACTTCTCTCCTCTCCCCACATCTCATGCCTGGCCTTACTCCCTTGGCCAACTTACACACTGCGGAGAGCTGCGTTACTCCTGATAGTCCGGCTCCCGCTTCCATCCCGACAGCATAGAAAAAACTTCGACCAGCCACCTTTGACACACCTCACCTGCGCTCCCTGCCGAAAATCTGTGTCACCCTGCGCACAGCCGCGTTTGCCCGGACACGCCTTCCGCCCTTAGGCCCCCGGTAACTTTCCTGTTTTCAATTGGCTGGATGTGGCGTCCAGCGTGCCTCTTCTTCTGACAAGAGCACGATGAAAACGGGACGCGAGCACAGCAACCCGGCAGAGACGAGGCTTGCCTCGCCGTACCTCGCAGAACGGTAGAGAAGGTAACAGGAGGCAGGTCATGGAAACAATGCTGCAGGGACTAGTAATTATCGGCGGTCTGACTTTCTCGCTGGCCGCCTCGCTGTTGATCGAAGAACTCATCTTCGGACAAATCGTTCGCGTGGCATTCGTGCCGCGCCCACACTTCCCCAAAGAGTCTTCAGAGCACGAACGACGGAATTGAAAGGAGCACCACCATGCTGTTGCTGAAGTATCTGTTGTTGAGCGCGGGAATCGCGATGTTCGTGATCGCCGCCGGAATTCTCACCTGCGACGCTTATCTTTTAATTGCCTGGCAGCGCCGGCGTTTGCATCCCGACCCCGAGACAGGCGCCGGAATCGCCTCCGGAGTCGCTCCTTGGGTTCGCTGGCGCACCTCGATTGCATTCGCCATGCTGGCCTGGGCTCCGCTACTGGTTTCGGCCGGCATCGTCATCGTGCCCAGCGGTATGGCCGGAGTACGCGTCAGCCAGACCAAAGGGACGCTTGCCGGAACTCTCTATCCGGGCGTCCATTTCGTAATGCCTCTGGTCGAGCGCGTCGAACTGTTCAACACACGCGACCAGCTCTTCACCACCGGCATCACCGACGATTCGCTGGCCAAGGCCGTTGCGAAAAGCGAGACTCCGCCCCAGGCTCTGCGCGTCCAGGCTCAAGACCTGCGTGTCCAGGCTAAAGAGGGCCTCACTCTGGGCCTGGCCATTACGGTGCGCTATCAGATTGATCCCAAGCGCCTCGATTACATTGAAGCCAATCTCCCGCAACCCTTGGAGAAGGAAATCGTTCCTCCCGTCGTAGCTACCGCCTGGCGTGAACTGGTGCCCGGATACACGGTTCGCGAGGTTTTCTCCACCCAGCGTGAAGAAGTTCGGCAGCGCGCGGCTGAAATCATTCGCAAACGGCTGGCCGCCGACGGCATCGTGGTGAAAGAAGTCATGCTGCGCGACATCCAACTTCCCCAGGAATACGCCAAGGGCCTGGAATCTCTGTTGCTCAAGGAACAGGAAAACGACCGCATGGCCGTCGAGACCGAGATCCACCAGAAGCAAGTGAAGATCGCCGAAGCTGACGCCGATGCCACCAAGGTACAACAGGTAAAGGCAGCCGAGGGACAGGCCGCCGTCCGCGTTCTCCAAGCCAAGAGCGAGTCCGATGCCATGCAGTACACCCTACCGCTGAAACAGAAACAGATTGAGCAGTCGAAACTCGAAGCCGAGGCGCGCAAGGAAGCCACTGTGAAAAATGCCGAAGCCGCCGGTGAAGCCAAACTCATCGACAGCAAAGCCGAAGGCGAGCGCCGCAAGATTCTGGCCCAGGCTGAGGCCGAGCGTATTCGCTTGACCGCCGCCGCCGACGCCGAGCGCATGACCAGCGAAAGCGCGATCCTGAAACAGAATCCTCTACTGATTAACAAGATCGTCGCCGAGCGCCTATCCGACAAATTGCAGATCATGATGGTCCCGGCAGACGGCAAGTTTTTCTTTACCAACGATGTCTTGCGCGGCATGGGCGCTCCCGGTCGCGCCAGCCAGTCAGAAGACGTTGAAGCATCCGAAGGAAAGCCTTAGTTCCAGGCCGAGAACTCCACCGTGCTCCCTGTGCTCCCTGTGGTTATGATTTTCATCACGCGGATACGGGGATACCGGGATACACCGAGAACGCAACGGTGCACTTCATGCGCACGTCTAAGATCGCCGAGGCATTATCGATCCCGCGCTATAATCAGCGCATTCCACACATGCGAGCGCGAAGATCCAGCGGTCTGCGGATTGGTTGGCTGACTTTATTCTTACTTGCCGCCGTTCTTGCTCCAACCTCTTCATCTGCGTCGTCTTTGGGAGACACCGCCCGTCAACTGGCGCACCAGGCCGCTGCCGCTGCCGGACCCGGCGCCTTCGCACTCGAGGTCGCCAACCGGTCATCGCTCGACGACAAATCCGTGCGCGAGGTGCGCAGCGCCCTCGAAGCGCAGTTGTACGTCGAAGGTGTGCGCACCGCCAAAGAAGATCAGTCCATGGGCACCATCGCCGTCATTCTTTCGGAGAGCTTGCGCGAATACGTTTGGACGGCCGAAATTATCGTCGGATCTGACGCCAGGCGAGTGGTTCTGGTTTCGTTGGCGCGGCCGCAGGCGGGGACACCCTTCGCCGCCGCGATGCCAGTCGTCCTGAAGAAAACTTTTCTCTTCGCCCAGGAACAGCCGATGCTCGATCTGGCGCTCGTCGACATGCCGGGAGGGTCTCGTCTGCTCGTACTCGATGGCGGCCGGGTCGCGATCTATCGTCAATCGGGAGCAACCGCATCCGCGCGGTGGGAACTCGAAGCCTCCCTGCCCATTGCGCACTCGCGCATTTTTCCTCGCGATTTGCGCGGACGTCTGTTCCTGCGCCGCGACCACCTTTTCGATATTGCTCTGCCGGGGACCTTCTGCCGCTCTAGTCCGAACGCCGCCAGTCCGATTACCCTTACCTGTAACGATACTGACGATCCAACCTATAACGACCCGTGGCCTCTTACCCCCGATGACGGCAGCGTGCGCGCCTTTTTTGCCGCCAACCGAAATTTTTTCACTGGCGCTCTCTCTCCCGGCGTGGGAAAAATCTCCGCCGTTCCTTCGTTCTATTCGGCTGCCGCGCTTCCGCGATCCGGTTACATGCTGTGGGCCTTTGCTGCGGTCGATGGATCGTTGCATTGGGTCGACGGAATGACCGATCAGGTGATTCGCGGCGCGAAATGGGGCAGCGACCTGGCTTCCGTCCGCTCCAGTTGCGGGGCGGGCGCCCAGTTGCTCGTCTCCGAGAGCGGCGATGCCCAGCGCGACAGTTTGCACGCGTTTGAAATTCCCGATCGCGATCCCGTGCCGGTCAGTGCACCGGCCGAGTTCGACGGGAGAATCGTCGCGTTGTGGACGGACAGCGCCAGCACCGGCGCAGCCGCTGTCGTAAAAAGAAAAGATACAGGATGGTATGAGGCATATCGCATATCAATTACTTGTGGCAATTAAGGGTGCTCGTGCGAGGATCTGTCCTAGCCTCCTTGTCACCCTCCTGCTGGCATCCTCCAGCCCATCATCCGCTGCCACGCGCCCGCATTACGGGGGAACGCTCCGCGTCATGATGCAATCCGCACCAGACTCACTCGACATTCCCGCGAATCCCACTCCTACCGAATCCTGGGACGGCTCACGCACCCTTTCGCTGATCGGAGATACCCTGGTAACCCTTGACCCGCGAGGCCGTCCCCACGCTTCGCTCGCCCTCGCGTGGCAAAGCGATCCGAGCGCCCGTCACTGGCAATTCATACTGCGCCGCAGCGTAAAGTTCCACGACGGCAGCGCTGCCTCGGCCACCGCCATCGCACAGATTCTCGGCGCACTCCATCCTGTCTGGACGGTGCGCGCCTCAGGGGATTCCTTGTCGATCGACAACGATACGCCCATGCCGTCTTTGCTCGCCGAACTGGCTTTGCCACGCAATCTGCTCCTCAAGCGCAATGCCGTCGGCAATGGCAGTCACTTTCCTGTCGGCACCGGCCCTTTTCTCGTTGCCGAATGGACTCCGGGAAAACTGCTCAAGCTCGCCGCCAATGAGGAGAGTTGGGCGGGGCGGCCTTTTGTCGATTCCGTCGTGATTGAATTCGGCAAATCCCTGCGCGACCAGGCAATCGCGCTCGAACTCGATAAAACCGACCTGATCGAACTGGCCCCTCAGGCAGGCGGTGGCGCGCAAGCGAACACCTCCTCGTCATTATCTTCATCACTGCCAGTCGAATTGTTGGCGCTCGTTTTCCCGGTAAACTCCAGAGCGCAAGACTCGCATCTTCGCGAGGCGCTCGCCCTCGCCATCGACCGCAAGCCGATTCAAGCTGTGCTCTTAAAAGGTGCGGGAGAGCCTTCCGCCAGCATTCTTCCCAACTGGATGACCGGTTACAGCGCGGTCTTCCCCACCCAGGTGAATCCCCAACGCGCCCGCGCCTTGCTGTCGGACTCACATCCACCGGCGCTCAACTTAAGCTACGATCCACGGGACCCGCAAGCCCGGTTAATTGCCGAACGTATTGCCCTCAACGCTCACGAAGTGGGTATCGCCGTAGCGGTTTCGTTGTCGGGGCAGGAAGACATCCGGCTGCTGCGGGTCACCTTGTCTAGCCCGGATCCGGCCACATCGCTCGCCGAAGCCGTGCTGCAAATGGGATTGCAACCGGCAGCCGGCCACTCCTCGCCCCAAAGCGATTCTCTCGCCGATTTGTACCAGGCGGAACGAAACTTGCTTGACGGATGCGCCGTCATTCCGCTCTTTCATTTGCCGGTTGCCAGTGCCGCGAGCGCTCGCGTCCGCGACTGGCAACCGGGGCCACTGGGGCACTGGAACGAACCAGGATCTTCTCTCGCCGACGTTTGGCTCGCGGATTCCCGGCCAGAAACGGGCCGCCCATGAGCTTCCGCAAGAAGCTTCTTCTCCTGTTCGCGGCGACGGTTTTGCTCTGCGTAGCGGTGATTTCCGCGTCCGTCTACAGCACCATCCGCCGCTCGTTCGAGCGGGCCGATCAGGAAAGGGCGAACGCCATTGCCGCACAATTTCGATCCGAGTTCCAGCGCCGGGGATCGGAAGTTGCTCGCAAGGTCGCGGCGGTGGCCGCCAGTGAAACCGTGCAGCGCCTCGCTTTAGACATGAACCGCGGCGCCACCGACCCGGGCGAGTATGTCAGCGAGGCGCGCACCCTCGCCAATCAGCAGCGCCTCGACTTTCTGGAACTCGTTGACAGTCGCGGCACCATTCTTTCGTCCGCGCAGTGGCAGGCAAAGTTCGGTTATCCCGAGCCCGCGATTTCCGAAGGCGCGCTCTCCGATGCAACCGCTTCCCCCGATGCCGTCCCCTCCGCTGCTTTTTTGAAACGCGAAGAGTTGCCGGAAGGCCCTACTCTCGGCCTGTTTGCCGTACGCATCGCTCGCGTGGCGGAACAACCTCTGTACGTGATTGGCGGCGAGGGACTCGACCAGAGATTCCTCTCCACCCTCGATATTCCTTCCGGAAACCGTGTCTTGCTCTATCAGAATCTCGATATCCAATGGAACCCACAGTCTCTGCTCGATTTGAACGGCCCGGCTGCGGGCGTCGACAAGATCGCTCCTCTGGTGGCGAAGGTTCGTGACACACTGCAGGAATCTCAGGGTGTCATCCATTGGACATCCGATCCCGCCGATGCCGAAGTTTTTCATGCCATCCCCCTCACCCGAACAACAACGGCGCCGAATCCCAATCCGCCAAAGCAACAGTTGATGGGCGTGCTGCTGGTAGGCAGTTCCCGCCGTCCGCTCATCGAATTACAACGGCAAATTATCTCCACTGCAATGCTGGTCGGCGGAGTGGGAATTCTGGTCGCGGTGCTGGCCAGCCTGTGGTTTGCGGCTCGAGTTACGCGTCCGGTCGTGTCGCTGGCGGAGGCCGCGCGCCGGGTCGCCGCCGGCGATTTCGCCGCCAAGGTCGAGGTTGAGTCGAGCGATGAACTGGGCGAACTGGCGGCCTCGTTCAACCGCATGACGGAAGATCTGCTGCAGCAAAAAGAGCGTACCGTCCAGGCCGAGCGCGTGGCCGCTTGGCGCGAATTGGCGCGGCGCCTCGCCCACGAATTGAAAAATCCTCTTTTCCCCTTGCAGGTCACCGTGGAAAACCTGATGCGCGCAAAACAGAAATCTCCGGAGATCTTTGAAGAAGTTTTTCAGGAAGGAACGACCACCTTGTTGGCCGAAATCGGCAATCTGAAAACCATCATCGGCCGCTTCAGCGAATTTTCCCGAATGCCACAGCCTCTGCCGCAGTCGACCCAGGTCAACGATATCGTGCGGTCGGTGCTCCGTGTTTTTCATGCCCAACTGCAGGAGAAGAACCGCATTACCGTGCATCTCGCGCTCGACGCATCATTACCCGAACTCTCCGTCGATCCCGACCTCTTGCATCGCGCGCTGCAGAATCTGGTGCTCAACGCCATCGACGCCATGCCACAAGGCGGAGACTTGACCCTTCGCACTCGCATGGCGGGTGCCGCTGTCGAGCTTTCCGTCTCCGACACCGGCTCTGGCTTGACTGAGGAAGAATGCGGACGCTTATTCACTCCTTATTACACCACCAAGCAGCACGGCACTGGACTCGGACTGGCGATCGTGCAATCGGTAGTTACCGACCATGGGGGTAAGATTTCCGTCGAGAGCACGAAAGAAAAAGGAACCACATTCCGGATCGAATTACCGTGCGGATCGAAATCATGGCAGTCTGGACGAACTTGATCACCAGAATGGAGCGCCGGGCGATGGAGAGCCGGGCGTCCTCGCCCGGCAGCTATGCTGCATAGGTCGACGATGGAGAGCCGGGCGTCCTCGCCCGGCAGCTATGCTGCATGGGTCGGCGAAGGAACAGGAGAAAACCGTGGCGCAGAAAGCTCACTTGCTGATCGTCGATGACGAGGCCAATACGCTGGCTTCGCTGTCGCGCGCGTTTCGTCTCGAAGGACATGAAGCCGCCCTCTGCGACAATGCGAATAAGGCTCTGGATCTGGCCAGGTCGCAGCCTTTCGACCTGATCCTCTCCGACGTCGTCATGCCCGGCAAAGACGGCCTCACTCTTCTTGAAGAACTCAAAGCCCTGGGAGTCACGACTCCCGTCGTCATGATGTCAGGGCAGGCGCACATCGAAATGGCGGTCCGTGCCACCCGCCTCGGCGCGCTTGATTTTCTGGAGAAACCTATCTCGACCGACAAACTGCTGCTCACCGTCGAGAACGCTCTGAAACTCGGTCGCCTGGAGCGCGAAAATCGCGACCTGGCCCGCCGCCTCGGTAAGCATGAAATCGTCTGGCAAGGTGAAACCATGCGCCGGGTCATGGCGCAAGTCGAACGCGTGGCCGCGAGCGAAACACGAATCTGCATTCTGGGAGAAACCGGCACGGGAAAGGAACTCGTCGCGCGCACCCTGCACGAGCGCAGTTCGCGGGCAGGCGCTCCCTTCGTCACGCTCAACTGCGCCGCGGTTCCCGCCGAACTCATCGAATCCGAACTCTTCGGCCACGAAAAAGGATCGTTTACCGGCGCCGCCGGTCGCCATCTCGGCAAGTTCGAGCAGGCCCAGCACGGCACCATCTTTCTCGACGAAATCGGCGACATGCCCCTCACTATGCAAGCCAAGCTGCTGCGCGTGCTCGAAGAAGGCGAAGTCGAACGCATCGGCGGCGAGCGCTCCATCACCGTGGATGTGCGGGTCATCGTCGCCACCCACCGCGACCTCGAAGCGCAGGTCCGCGACGGCAAATTCCGTCAGGATTTATTTCACCGCGTCTTCGTCTTCCCGCTGCGCCTGCCCCCGCTGCGCGAACGCCGCGAAGATATACCCGGTCTGATCGAGCATTTTGCCCAGCAAGTTAGCGCCACCAACGGATGGAGGCCCATGCCCTTCACCGCCGACGCCATGGCCGCCTTGCAAGCGCAATCGTGGCCTGGCAACGTGCGCGAACTCAGAAACGCCGTCGAGCGCCTCATGCTGCTGGCAACCTCCGATGAAGTCACGACCGAAATCGTGGCGCTCGCGTCGCCCGCTTCCGCGTCCGCGCCCGATTCCGCAACAGCCAGCACGGGCCCGCTATGCGACCGCGTCCGCGCCTTCGAGAAGCAAACCATCCTCGCGGAGTTGAAACGCAATCACCACCAGATCTCAAACACCGCACGCGCGCTCGGACTCGAACGATCGCATCTTTACAAGAAGGCCGAACAAGTGGGTATTGATCTGAAGGCCGTACGAAATGAGAGTGAACACTAAGGCTAACTTGCGCGCACAATGCACGATAAACCCGTGACCTAAAGCGATCATCTAGCTCTGCATCACAGTGAGGAGGTCCAAAGATGACTGTTTCGGGGAGCCTCCGAGGAGTGATCCCGATCGTCCTGTGCATCTTGGTTTCACAACTGTTCGGACAGGAAGCCGCAACACCAGCGCACTCGTGGGATGTGTTGATGAATAGACCTGAAGCAAAGGACGCGGCTAGTAAGCTGGTTGGCCATTGCGGCGACGCAGAAACCCAGGATGTTATGAATGCTTGCTTCGCCCTTGAGTTCAAGAATGCAAATCGGCAAATGAACTCGACGTTGGAAGTAACGCTGAAGCAATTGGATGCGAAGGACCGAGCGAGTGTCCGAGCTGCCCAAAGAGCGTGGCTGCAGTATCGCGACCTGCATTGTCAGGCCGTCGGGGCAATACAAGTTGGCGTTGGGAGCATGGAACCGACTGAAATAAATACCTGTAAGCAGACCTGACGAGAGCGCGTATAAAAGAAATCGGGGACAGCTATCGGGTTCCGGAAAAACCATAGACCGGTAAGCTCGGCTCCAAGGAGGCTAGCTGTCGCAAGATCGCGATTGCACTCCACCGGCCTCCGTTTGCATTTTCCCCACCTCCCAGACGACAATCAGACCGTGCCCAGCACCAGCTTTTATCAGGAACCGGAAGCCGTCAGTCCTTTTCGCCCTGGCGCGCTTGTCATCGCGACCCTCACCAACCCCCGTGAGAAATTCTGGGGCGCAATTCTGCATCTCGCCCCCGAGGGCCTCAGCCTGCGCGGCGTCGACGTGGCCGGCTTCGACGATCTTGCCTCCCAGATCAAGAGCGGCGAGCCTTTTACCTCCGGCGTCGTCTTCTTTCCCATGCACCGCGTGGAGCGCATGGAACTCGATCTCCCCGAAGGCGATATCCTTTCCCTCGCCCAGCGCTTCGCCCAAAAAACCGGACAGGATCCCGCCCCACTTCTGACCAGCGAGTTCCTTGCAAACTCCTTTGCCCAATCTGGCGGACATGCCCGAGGAGACAAATTGCCGTGAATCTGCGGCAGATTCTAACCGCTCCCAACCAGTTGACGCTGCTGCGGATGATCTTCCTGCCCTTCATCGTTATCAACCTGGTCAAGCACGATTTCAAGTGGGCTCTGGTCCTGTTCGTCCTCGCCGGACTCAGCGATGGCCTCGATGGCCTGCTCGCCCGCACTCTCCATCAACAAACACTGCTCGGCCAGTATCTTGACCCCATCGCCGACAAGCTCCTCATGAGCACCATGTTTCTCGTTCTCTCCATCGAACAACGCGCGCTCGTTCCCTGGAAATACACCATCCTCGTGTTCAGCCGCGACATCTCGATTCTGCTCATCAGCGGCGTGCTTTTCATGATCGCCGGCCTGCGCGATTTTCGCCCCAGCATCTTCGGCAAGGCCAATACTTTCGCCCAAGTCGCTGCCATTTTCTTCGTCCTCCTCTTGCTCGTCAAACCCGTCCTCCTGGTCGATGTGGCGGCCAAAATCTTTCTCCGCGCAACCTTCATCTTTACCATCGTTTCCGCTGTGCATTACGCCTTCCTGGTGCAGCATCGTCTGCATGCCCCGCCGGCCCCAGCAGAACCTCAGCCTTAGCGCCTGAACGGCGGATTTCATGGTTCCCTTTGCCTGCTGTAAACACCGTATAGGTGTACCTCAACCCCGATCCCCATTTGACCCCTCTTCTTTCGCACCCCTAGAATGAAAGGTTCGTACTCGGCTCTCCAATCCATCCATGCCATTGCGTCTCTATAACACTCTCTCGGGAAAGATCGAGGACTTCCACCCGCTCGACGATAACCGCGTTCGCATGTATGCCTGCGGACCGACCGTTTACGACTACGGCCACATCGGCAATTTCCGCACCTTCATCGCCGTCGATCTTCTCTACCGTTTCCTCCGCCAGAGTGGTTACCACGTCCGCTACGTCATGAACATCACCGACGTCGACGACAAAATCATCCGCAACTCCGCCCGCGACGGCGTCACCGTGCAGCAGTACACCGCAAAATTCACCCAGGCCTTCCTGGAAGATTCAGCCACGTTGAACATTCAGCAGCCCGTCCTGGTGCGCGCCACCGAGCACATTCAACAGATGGCCGAATTCATCGCTAAGTTAGAGAAAAAAGGTTTCGCTTACCGCACCGACGAGGGTTCTTACTATTTCCGCATCGCGAAATTTCCTGGCTACGGCAAGCTCTCCAAGAAAGATTTCGCCGGAATGTCCGACGGTGCGCGCGTCGACGTCGACGAATACGAGAAAGACAGTGCCCGCGACTTCGCTCTCTGGAAGGCCCCCAAACCCGGCGAGGCCTCGTGGGATACAGTGCTCGGTCCCGGCCGTCCCGGCTGGCACATCGAATGCTCCGTTATGTCGATGGAGGAACTCGGCCCCAGCTTCGATTTGCATGCTGGCGGCGAAGACCTGATTTTCCCCCATCACGAAAATGAAATCGCGCAATCCGAGTCGCAGACCGGCCAGCCCTTTGCCCGCTTCTGGTTTCACGCCCGCTTTCTTCTCGTCGAAGGCCAGAAAATGTCGAAGAGTCTCGGCAATTTCTTCACCATCCGCGACCTCGTCCTCCGCGGCCACAAGCCTTCTTCCATCCGCTGGCTGCTCACCCAGGTTCCCTATCGCAATCAGCTGAATTTCACCTTCGACGGATTGAAAGCGGCCGCCAGTTCGGTCGAGAAGCTGCGCAACTTCCGCTTCCGCCTCACCAGTACCCAATTCCCCGCTGGCGCCACGCCGCAGATGGCGCAACTGGCCGCCGACACTATAGCGCAGATAAAAAGCGCCCTCGACGACGACCTGAACACCGCCGAGGCCCAAGCCGCCATGTTCGACATGTTGCGCAAAGCCAACACCGCGCTTGACGCTGCGGAAGTTCGCCGCGACGACGTCAATCCGCTGCTCGCGGCGCTCGAGAAGTTCGACGAAATATTCGCCGTGCTCCAAGATGACGATCAGCCGAAAATGAAAACCATTCTCGATTGGGCTCGCGCTGAAGGCCGCGAAAAGGAAATCAGCCCTGAGTTGATGGAGATTGCCGGCTCCGCGCAACTCGCCGACGATGACATCAATCGCAAGATCGCCGAAATGGAAGCCTCCAGAAAAGCGCGCAACTTCAAAGCCTCCGATACCCTGCGCGCCGAACTGACCGCCGCAGGCATCATCGTAGAGAACACAAAAGAGGGCGTCCGCTGGAGAAGAAAGTAGAAAAAACTTGCAATTGGTGATTTGCCATCGAGAGCAGATCTCGATTTGCTATATAGAGAAGACACGGACAGAAAGGGCACGGCTTCAGCCGTGCCGCCAAGACTGCAACAGGTTCTGGCTTTAGCCGCTGCGGGCCTGCACCTTACATATGCTCTCTCTCGACAACTATCTCCGCGAAGCCGAAATCGCCCACGGCCATCTCTGCGCCGGCCAGGTCCTGGGCGTTCGTCTCGCTATGTTGGGACTAGAGAAACTCGGCATCGAAGATCCTCGCGGAAAAGATCGCAAGCGCCTCGTCACCTTCGTCGAAATCGACCGCTGCGCCACCGACGCCATCGCCGTCGTCACCGGATGCCGCCTCGGCAAGCGCGCCCTCAAGTTCCGCGACTGGGGAAAGATGGCCGCAACCTTCGTTGATCTTGCCGGCAAGCTCCCGGCGGGTGCCCCGCTCAAACCTGCCTTTGGCTTGAATGGGTCCGCTTCCGACCCCTCGTACAAAGCCATCCGCATCGCCGCCAAAGAATCGTCCAAGGCGCTGGCGCGCTCCATGCATCCCGAAATCGCTGACAAAAACCAGCAGCAGATGCTGGCCTATCGCGAAATGCCGGAAGACGACTTGTTCACCAAGCAGTGGGTGACGGTCGAACTCCCCGCGGAAGAATTCCCCGGATACAAAGGCGACCGCATCGTCTGCGCCAACTGTGGAGAAGGAATTAATTTCCGCCGCGAGGTTCCGCGCGATGGGCAAGTCTTATGCAGAGCCTGTGCTGGGGAACCCTACTACAAGCCCTTGTAGGAAACAGTTATGCCCTATTTTTTACACTTTGTTTACTTCCTTTTGACAACTTAGACTCGGAACCGGAGTACAAGTCTTGCCAACGCCGAGGAACTGTCATCTCCGCCTATCCAACCAAGACGAGGAATCCATGAGCACGAGAACTCCGCTGGCGATTTCGATTTTGTCGATCATGATTTTGTCGATCATGTCTCCGGTTTACGCGGCCGGTCAGCAACCGCTGCCTGTCCACACTTTTGTGTGCAATGGTGACGAGGGTCAGGGCGGCTGCCCCAACGGCGGCGTGCCCACTTCGATCATTCAGGGGTCGGATGGAAACTTCTATGGCACCGCCAGCGAAACCCTGCAGCAACCTGAACAAGCTGGTGGATTGGTGTTTTCCCTTACGCCGTCAGGCACCTTCACCATGCTGTATACGTTCGAACTGGGGCAGGGAAACAACTTTCCGAATGGACAAGATCCGGTTCAACTGGTGGAAGGTTCAGATGGCATGCTATATGGCGAAACCGACCTCGGCGGAGCGTACAACGCCGGCACTGTCTTCCGCCTTAACCGCGACGGCTCCGGGTTCCAGGTGATTCATTCTTTTTGTCCCAGCTGCGGCGATGCGTACGATCCGCTCGGCATGGCGGCTGACGCTAGCGGAGTCTACGGCGCGACCTTCTACGCCAGGATCTCAAAGTGCGAGTGCGGCTCAATTTTTCGCGTCGACACTGCGACGGGGGCCTACAAGATTCTGAGAGTCACGCGCAGCGCGCCCTCAAACCCGGTCGCCGGACCCAACGGAACGCTCTACTGGACGGTGCTGGGAGATCTCTTCCTTTACAACGAAACTACCAAAAAGATGCAGAGCATTAATTTGAAGCTCCCCAAGGTCGACCATTTCCCGGGTACCGCTGCCTCCGTCGTTTTCGGCGCGAACGGGAATCTCTATGGGATTTATGGAGTGCTAGAGCAAGGTTCGGGCTTATTCGAAATTCAACCCGACGGCAGCAATCTGGTTTTGTTTCCGGCGATTCCGAATTTGTTTTCAGGAACCACAAACGGCCTGGTACTGGGCGGCGACGGAAACCTGTGGATGGAACAGAGCGGAGCACAGGCTGGTTACGGACAGATCCTGACATTCTCACCCACCAATGGAAGCCTGATTCAGAATCTAACCCCGTTCTCGCAGACATCCTCGGTTGGCGGTTATCCCGACGACTTGATCTCTACGCAGGGCGGAACCTTGTGGGGACTGACGATGAATTATGGCCAAGCTCCGCAGGGTTCATTTGGAGAAGGCGTGGTATTCAGCCTGACCCCGCAGAATTAGAAAAGCCCCGGATCGACGGTCCGGGTGCCCTACTCAAGCCATCCTTTGGCTTGAGTGGGTTCTCACGGACTGTCGAGCCTAGATTATCGAGCCCCCCTTGAGGCAGGCTCCCAGGCAAACGACGAAAGATGATCCGCGAACGACTAGCCACCAGCGGCCAACGACGATCTTCCCCGCTCATACGCATGAGCCACTCGCAACAGCGTGGCCTCATCAAAGTGCCGCGCAAACAGCTGCAACCCAATCGGCAGCTTCTCATGATTCTCTCCGCACGGAATCGAAATTCCAGGAATGCCCGCCAGATTCGCGGTTACGGTGTAGATATCGGCAAGATACATCGCCAGCGGATCATTTACTTTCTCGCCTAACTTGAAAGCCACTGTAGGGCAAGTCGGCGCGGCGATTACATCCACCTTCTTGAACGCCTCATCGAAGTCACGCGTTAGCAGCGTGCGCACTTTTTGCGCTTTGAGATAGTAAGCGTCGTAATATCCGGCACTCAGCGCGTAGGTTCCCAGCATAATGCGGCGCTTCACTTCGAGGCCAAATCCGCTGTCCCGGGTCTGCCGGTACATTTCGGAAAGCGTGTTCGCCCTGGCCCGGAAACCGTAGCGCACTCCGTCATAGCGCGCCAGGTTCGAAGACGCTTCCGCCGTCGCCACGATGTAATAAGCGGGAACCGCATATTCGGTGTGCGGCAAGTTCACCGGTACAACTTCGCATCCCAACTCTGCCAACTTCTGAATTGCAGCTTCCACCGCCGCGCGCACTTCGGAATCGAGCCCTGCGCCGAAATATTCTTTCGCCACGCCAACTTTCAATCCTGCAATCGGCTTCTCTAGTTCCGCCACATAATCGGGCACCAGCACTTCGGCGGAGGTTGAATCCATCGCATCGCGCCCCGCAATCGTCCGCAACACCAAAGCCACGTCCTTAACGGTATTTGCCAACGGGCCAATGTGGTCGAGCGACGAGGCGAACGCGATCAATCCATAGCGCGACACGCGTCCATAGGTCGGCTTCAATCCAACCACGCCGCAAAACGACGCCGGCTGGCGAATCGATCCGCCGGTATCGGAGCCGAGCGTCGCCACCGCCATGTTGGCGGCCACCGCCGCCGCCGATCCGCCTGACGATCCGCCCGGTACGCGGCTTTTGTCGCGAGGATTGTGGACCGGGTAATAGGCCGAGTTCTCCGTGGACGAGCCCATGGCAAACTCGTCACAATTCAGTTTGCCGAGAATCACCGCCCCAGCTGCTTCCAGGCGAGCCACCGCCGTGCAGTCATACGGCGGAACAAAATTGTCCAGAATCTTCGAACCGGCCGTGGTGCGCACGCCGCTCGTCACCATGACGTCTTTAATCGCCACCGGAACTCCCGCCAGTGGCGGCAGGGGCTTGCCTTCGGCGGCCATCTGGTCGATGCGACCCGCCTGAGCCAGCGCGCGCTCTTCCGACAGCGTCAGAAATGCTCCAATTTCCGGATCTTCTTCTCTGATGTGCCGATAGAAATCTTGCGCCAGCGCGGTCGCGGTCGTCTGCCCCTCGGCGATCTTGCCGCGAACGTCATCTATCGTCATCTGGCTACCCATCGATGCGGGCATCTGGCTCTCGACCGCTATCTCTCGATCACCTTGGGAACTTCGAAAAATGTTCCATCCGTATCAGGAGCATTCTTCATGGCGGCCTCGTGCGGCAGAGACTTCCGCAGGCCCTCCGTCACATCGTCGCGGCTGGCGTAAGCGAAGCGCTCGCTTCCCTGCCGCGATTCATCCACGCCGTAGCGATCCGAAACCTGCGCCATGGGCGCTATTTCGTCGGTCTGCAATTCGCCAAGCCTTTCGATATATCCGAGAATGGAGTTCAAATCACGCAGCATGCGAGCGCGTTCCTCTTCCGTCAACTCCAGGCTGGCCAGATCGGCTACGTAAGCGACATCTTGATCGGTAACTTTCATCGGTTTCTGCTTCCGCTTCCTGCGTTTCCGCTACGATTTCACGATAAATTCGATGCGCTTGACCTGTCCCGCCGAATATTTGTTCACCAAGGCAACGTAGCGCGGGGCGAGGTGAGTGAGTTCGCGACGCCAACCCGCATCGGCCACCTCGACTTGCAGAATTCCATCGGAAAAACTCACCGCGCTGGTGCGTTCGGCGACCGCGCTGCCACACGCTACCGGCCATGCCAGCAACGCGCTCTGGCTTGCCGGAGCTCTATGCAGGGCCTTTGCGACGATGGTTTCCAGGGCCGAGGTAGCGCGGTTCAAAACAGGACTCCAAAATCGCGGGTGCGAACGGAAGAGACGATTGTAGCATCGGAAAATGTTCCACTATGCGGCCGAGGCCGCCGCCGCTTTCTTGGCGCGCTTCTTCGCGATTTTGCGCAGGTGCGACGCCGAATACAGACTGCCGCGACAGCGCGGCATCCCGCACAAACAGGGAGCGTCCTCCTCGCCATCGTAGAGGTTGTAGTCGTAGGTTAATTCTTCACCCGGCTCAATATCGCGCAGCGCGATGATCCACATCTTGCCGCGGATCTGATCGGTCTCGCAATTCGGCTGACAGGAATGATTGACGAAAGCGGCCACTCCGTAGCCGTCGATGATGCGTTTGCCGCCGTCCAGCCCGAACAGATACGTGTTTTCGAAATCGTCATAGAGATCGTCAGCCTGTTCGGTGGTGAGGCAGTCGCCCACGTAGTCTATGATCAATGTCCCTTTGCGGATGGAACGGCTGGTATAGCAACCGTAGGAGTGAATGCGGGATTCGCGAATGATGAGCGTCATATTTCGTGCGATTGAGACGTGCGACAAGCCGTTGCTCGATTCTAGCCGCTGCCGGTGGTCTTGTGCACCCCGCAGGATTCCAGGAATCAAGCAAATCACACCCCGCTCGCGTTCCGCCAGGCGGGAGGACATCTGCCCCCCGGCCGGGAGCCTGCCTGCTATGATTCTCGGGAATCCGCATCCTTAGGGGACCGACCGATGGCACACCAGCATCCGCAGCGATTTCTGAAGATCGTCAACGACGCGAAGCAGCGCGTCCGCGAAACCAACGTTAGCCAGGTGAAGGCCCGGTTAGATCGCGGCGAGAAGGTGGTACTTATCGACGTTCGCGAAGACCGCGAATTCGAGGCCGATCATCTTCCCGGGGCCACTCATCTTGGCAAAGGAATTATCGAGCGCGATATCGAGGGAAAGTATCCCGATCTGCAGACCGAACTTGTCCTCTACTGCGGCGGCGGATTCAGGTCCGCACTGGCTGCCGACAGTTTGCAGAAGATGGGATATACCAACGTCATTTCCATGGACGGCGGCATTCGAGATTGGCGTGAGAAAGGCTATCCGCTGGAAAAGTGACGGTTAGAGATGAGAAGTAAGAGGCCAGAGTTAAGAGGTCAGTGTGCAGAGGTAAAATCTGCCGGGTGTCACCGGCTACGCCTTCGGTGGTTTGCATCCCGCGCGCTTCTCTGAAAAAATATGGCCACAGATAGAAGTGGGGTTTTCTGCGATGTCTACAATCGGTAGCTTTGCGCTGGTGTTGGCGCTCGGCCTGAGTGCTTACTCTTTCCTGGCGGGCTTCGTGGCCTTGTTTGGGAAAGACGCCGCATCGGCTCGTCTAGGAGAAACCGCCCGCCGCGCCGGAATCGCCACTTTCGCCGCCGTGCTCCTGGCGGGCATCGTCCTCGTTCTCGCCGCCTTTAACGACGACTTTTCTATCGCCTACATCTTTCACCATAGCAATCGCGAATTGCCGGCGGCCTACAAGTTTGCCGTGCTCTGGTCCGGGCAGGAAGGCTCGCTGCTGTTCTGGTCCCTGCTTCTGGCCGGCTATGGATTCATTCTTCGCTTGCGCTACAAAACCGATCAGCGGCTGTTTGCTTACGCTTCCGTAATCATTGCGGCGGTCCAGGTTTTCTTCCTCCTGATTCTGAATTTTGCCGCGCTTCCCTTCGCCATCATGCAAGGTGGAGCTCCCGCCGACGGCACCGGCTTGAATCCCTTGCTGCAGTATCCCGAGATGGTCATCCATCCCCCCATGCTTTATCTCGGATACGTCGGCTTCACCGTGCCCTTCGCCTTCGCGCTAGGTGCGCTCATCATGAAATATCCCGGCGAAAAGTGGATTCAGATCACTCGCCGCTGGACCATGGTGACTTGGTGCTTCCTCACCATCGGCGTTTTTCTCGGCGCCCACTGGGCTTACGCTGTCCTCGGATGGGGCGGCTATTGGGGCTGGGACCCGGTGGAAAATGCCTCGCTCATGCCCTGGCTTACGGGCACCGCGTTCTTGCATTCCGTCATGATGCAGGAAAAACGCGGCATGTTGAAAGTCTGGAATATGTCGCTCATCTTCGCGACCTTCCTGCTCTCCATGCTGGGCACCTTCCTTACCCGCTCAGGCGTCATCAGTTCCGTGCATGCTTTCGCTCAGTCTTCGATCGGAACGTGGTTCCTCGTCTTTATCGGATTGACCCTTGCGGTTTGCAGCTTCTTTCTGGTGGCGAACCGCGATCACCTGAAATCCGAGCACAAACTGGAGTCGCTGGTTTCACGCGAATCAAGTTTTCTGTTTAACAATCTTCTCTTGCTGGTCGTCTGCTTCACGATCTTATGGGGCACGTTTTTCCCCATCCTGTCAGAATTTGTCCAGGGGCACAAAGTCACCGTCGGACCGCCATTTTTTAATCGCGTGGCCATTCCGGTAGCCTTGCTGCTTTTGTTGCTCACTGCGGTCGGCCCGCTGCTGGCTTGGCGCAAGACTTCCATCGAAAGCCTTAAGCGCAACTTCCTGTTCCCCGCCATCGCCTCGATCGCCGTCGGCGTCATGATGATTGTTTTCGGCGTTCGCCCCTGGGAGGACCCTTCTTATTTTTACGCGACCATGGCCGCGATTTTGTCGGCTCTGGTGATCTTCACCGTCATCTCTGAGTTCGTTCGCGGAGGCCGCGTCATCGCCGGCAAGAGTCAGCTGAATCTGTTCTCGGCCATGATTCGCCTCTATCACCGCAACACGCGCCGTTACGGCGGCTACATCGTCCACTTCGGCGTTGCCCTCGTCATCATCGGAATCCTCGGGACTCCTTTCAACAAAGAAGTTGAAAAAGAAATGGGTTTTGGCGACAAAATCAACCTCGGCCCTTACACGCTGGTCTGCCAGTCCTACACCCAGGACGACAATCCCAACTACGCCAACGAGTGGGCGATCATCAACGTCTTCCGCGGCGGCAAGCAGATTACCACCATGTATCCCGAGCGCCGCTTCTACAAAGCCAGCGGACAGCCGCAGACCTTGCCCCGCATCTACCCCAGCTTCCGCGAAGACTTATTTTTGGTGACCGACGTCTATCTGGTCTATGAGGGCAAGAACGACACCACCGGACGCCCCATCATCAAAGCCCACTTGAATCCGCTCGTGCCCTGGATCTGGATCGGCCTGATCATCATGGTTTTCGGCACCATCACCGCCCTCATACCGAATGCCGCCGCGGTTCAAGTGGCCGCAACCACGCCGGTTCGCACTCCGGCGCAGGTGGGAGCAGGTGACTGAGATGAAATTCTCGATTTCGCTTACGGCGGATTCATTATCCTGTGTGGGGATTCGCTACGTGCAAACCGCTGCGCTCGCGCTCGCGGTCGTCCTCTTCATGGGCGCAGGCGACGATTCCGCCCGCTTCAAAGACCTCGGCCATCGCATGATGTGCACCTGCGGCTGCGGGCAGGTCCTGCTGGAATGCAATCACGTCGGCTGCCAGTCGTCTACAAAGATGCGTGACGAACTGCTCGCCGCGCTCGACAAGGGCGGCAGTAATAATGACGACCTCATCCTGCAGGGCTTCGTCCAGGCCTACGGGCCAACCGTGATGGCCGCGCCCACCACAACCGGCTTCAATCGCGTGGCCTGGATCATGCCCTTCTTAGTATTGGGCCTCGGCATCGCCTTCGCGGTCCATATCGTGCGCTCGTGGAAGAACCGGCCCGAACCGGCGCTCGCGGATGGCATCGTCATCCCGCGCGGCAACGAACTCGACGAGTTCCGGCGGAAGGCAAGAAAAGAGACCGACCTGTGATGATCGAGTGTGGCAAGAATGAAAAGTGTGGCGCGGGCGCCCCCGCCCGCGAAAAGCCGCGATCGGCAATGGGTTTCGGGAATGGGATCCTCGAAGCGGCCAGCAGCCCTGACACCAGTGGCAGCTTTGCTAGGACCCGGCTTCAGCCGGGCCGCAACCACGCCAGGGAATCCGGGGCTTTAGCCCCCGAGGGAGTTCGCGCCCAATGACTATTTTTTTCTGCGCCGTTTTCTTGCTCGCGACGCTCTACTACGTTTTCTTCTTCCCCGGCGAAGTCTATTCCGGAGAGGAAAAAACCCGCCTCGGCTACCTCCGCGAGCGCAAGGAAGCCGTCTACGAAAACCTGCGCGATCTGAATTTCGAATACAAAGCCGGCAAGGTTCCGGACGCGGACTATCAATCCATGCGCGCCTCTCTCGAAGAAGAAGCCGCCGCAATCATGGCCGAGATCGCGCGGCTGGAGCAGGTGGCTTCCTACCCGGCTTAATAATATGTCTATACAATTGCATACCTGATTTGCTACCATGATTTTGCAGGCGAACGGCTTCGACTGGGACAGGGGCAACCGTGGAAAATGCGAAAAACATGGCCTCTCTGTAGCCGCCATCGAAGGCCTTTTTGCGCGCCCGCTGGCCATTCTCCCGGACGCGGCCCACTCGCAGCGGGAGAATCGCTTTCGCGCCATCGGCCGCACAGAAAAAGAGCGCGGCGTATTCATCATTTTCACGCTTCGGCGGAAAGGCAAGAGCGAAGACCTGCTGATCCGGCCCATCAGCGCGCGCTACATGCACAAAAAGGAGATTGATGCCTTCGAAAAAGAAAATCCCGGCCTTTAAAAGCGACCGTGCGGCGGCGGCCTTCGTTGATCGAGCCGACCTGTCGCAATACGATCTTTCCGGGGCTCAGTTGGTCCGTTTTGAGATCAAGCGCAAAGACAAGTCCATCAATCTGCGTCTGTCCGAGGAGCTTTTCGACGCGGTTCGGAAGCGTGCCGCGCGCGCTGGTCTGCCCTACCAACGGTTCATTCGTCTAGCGCTCGAACAGGCGATCAGCGCGCCGAAATAGTGCCCAGAGACTGGAGAATACACAATGCCCATGAAGAATCCGGCACATCCGGGACGCAGTGTTCGAAACGCATGTCTCGAGCCTTTGGGCTTGTCCGTAACCGAGGGAGCGGAGGTTCTCGGCGTCAGCCGGCAAACGCTCAACAACGTCATTCACGGCAAGTCGGGCATCAGCCCCGAGATGGCGATCCGCCTCTCGAAGGCCTTTGGCAGCACGCCAGAAACTTGGTTGCGGATGCAACTTGCATATGATCTCGCACAGGCCCGCAAAGACGAGGGCAAAATCAAAGTCCGCCGCCAGCATATGCGACGATCAAATCCTGCGGATGGTCGCCTCGACTCGCTCATTCAACGTGCCGTGAGTGACGAGAAGAACGGTCGGGTGCGACCTCTCTAGCCCAAAAGGAATTCGCACCGTATGGACATTAACCAAGGATGACCTGGCCTAAAAAATATTGGCGTTTGTTCTTAGCCGCGGCGATTGCCATCCTGGCGGTCTTCGCCGTTCACAGCCTCGGGGAAGCGAGGGCGCGGAGGAAGAGGGAGGCGGCATACGAAGTAATTCTCCGTTCCTACGCGCAGGTGTTGAAGCCCGGCATGACCCGCAAGGATGTCGAGGATTATCTAGGAGAGAAAAATGCAGCGTTTCGGCACATGTGCTGTGTGGATTTCAAGTCATCAAAATCGGTTTGGGATGATTTGGTGAAGATCGGCCAAGAGAAACCACCTTTTGTCTGCAGCGAGAAAAACGTTTATGTGGCCTTCCAATTTGCTGGAGAAGGTACCCCCAAGAGCGGATGGGACAGCAGGCCTTCAGATAAACTAACCGCTGTCACCCTCTATCCGTGGCTTGAGGGCTGTCTCTGAGATAAGGAGTCGTTTTGACCAAACTGACCCAGTCGGTCTTACTAGCTGCCATCCTCTCGCTAACCCTAGCCTCCGCCGCCGCCCAAACCCTAACCGGCACCGTAACCAACGGCACCACCAACAAGCCCGCCGTAGGCGACGAAGTCCTGCTCATCAACCTCGCCAACGGCATGGATGTCGGCGGCACCACCAAAGCCGACGCCGCCGGAAAATTCAGCTTTAAGATCACCGTGCCCGGCCCCCACCTCATTCGCGCCGTCCATCAGGGAGTCAACTATCACCAGATGGCGCCTCCCGGCGTCAACACGGCCGACGTCAATGTCTATGACGTTGCCACCAAGGTCAGCGACCTCAGCGTGACCGCCGACGTCATTCGCTTCCAGGCTGACAGCGGAACCATGCAGGGCATACGCCTCTTCGTCGTCAGCAACACCTCGTCTCCTCCTAAGACGCAGATGAACGATCACAACTTCGAGTTCTATCTCCCCGACGGCGCGAAAGTCGAACAACTGCAAGCCCGCGCTCCGAACGGCCAACCCATCAGCGCCGACGCCATTCCAGATCCCGAAAAGACGTCCGATAAGAATCGCTACGCCATCAATTTCCCCCTGCGTCCCGGAGAAACCCAGTTTCAGGTGGAGTTCACCTTGCCCTATTCCGGCGAGATCAAGATCGATCCCAAGCCGCTCTACCCCGCCGCGCACCTCGTCATCGTTCTTCCGAAGACCATGCAGTTCACGGCCGCGAATCCTCCTACCTTCCAGTCGATGCAGGACCCGACCCAGGGCGACAGCCAGGTCGAAGTGGCGCAGCAGACGAAACCTGGCCAGCCGCTTGGTTTTACTCTGAAAGGTAACGGTGTAATTACCGAGTCTCCGGCAGACACTGCCTCCGGCGCCGCGCAGCAGCAGGGTCAACCATCGCAGGCGGCCGACGGTCGTTCAGGTGACAATCGTTCGCCTGACAATCGCCCGGGCGGCGGGCTCGGCGCTCCCATCGACGCTCCCGACGCATTGCAGAAATATCGCTGGCCCATTCTCTTCGGATTTGCCGTGCTGCTCGCGGTTGGCGGATGGGTGGTCACAAAACGCCAGCCCGCCACCTCGGTCGCCCCAACTTCCGCTGCCAAGCCAGCTGCGGCCGCAGCCGGTCCCCGCGCGGCAACTCCCACAAGCTCCGTCGCGGCATCCGCGCTCAGCACCCCCGTGGCGAAATCATCCATGCTTCTCGAAGCGCTGAAGGAAGAATTATTCCAACTCGAAGTTGAAAAGAAGCAAGGCAAAATCTCGCCCGCCGAGTACGAAAAAGCCAAGGCAGCTCTGGACCAGACGCTGGACCGAGCACTGAAGCGTCAAGCCTAGAGCCAGGATTGTGTGGTGACGGGGCTTCGCCCCGTCCAAGGCAACACCAGAAGCCCAAAGCCTGTGCCCTGCATCTAATGAATGAGATCGTTTTACCGAGATCATTATGAGCAACGTATTCAAGACCACTCTTCTGCTCACCGTCATGACGCTGCTGCTCATGCTGGCGGGGCGCGCTTTTGGCGGACAAAACGGAATGTTGATCGCTCTCGCCATCGCCGCGGTGATGAATTTTGTTTCGTATTTTTTCTCCGACAAGATCGCGCTCGCCACTTACCGCGCGCAGCCCGTAAGCCGAGAAGACTTGCCGCGCGTCTACAACATCGTCGAGCGCCTGGCACAAAAAGTCGGCCTGCCGATGCCCAAGGTCTACCTCATCGCGACCGACTCGCCGAATGCTTTCGCCACCGGCCGTAATCCGAACCACGCCTCTGTCGCCGTAACTCAGGGCATCCTGGGACTGCTCAACGACGAGGAACTGGAAGGCGTGCTCGCCCACGAACTCGGCCACGTCCGCAATCGCGATATCCTCATCAGCTCGATCGCGGCCACTTTGGCCGGCGCCATCACCTGGCTCGCCTCGATCGCCCGGTGGGGAATGATTTTCGGCGGCATGGGAGGCGAACGCGAAGAGCGCGGCGGCGGAGGCGGCATTGCAGCCATCGTCATGATCTTCCTCGCGCCCTTTGCGGCCATGCTCATCCAGCTAGCCGTCTCCCGTTCGCGCGAATATGGAGCCGACGATACAGGAGCCCACTGGACCGGCAATCCTTACGCATTGGCCAGCGCCTTGGCAAAGATCGATGCCTATTCCCGGCAGCGTCCGTTGCTTGCCAGCCCCTCAACTGCGCATCTCTTTATCATTGCGCCGTTCCTCGGCGGAGTCAGCTTCCGGAACCTGTTCTCGACCCATCCCCCAACAGCAAAGAGAATCGAACGCTTGACCGGAAGACCCGCAGAATTCTTCCAGTAACGCTGGGTGCCTCAGGTCTCGCGCTTTTCGAGACCTGGGACTCCACGGTCGTGTCAATCTCGGGATTTTGTTCGAAGAAGACGAGGCGCTTCAATCACCTTCACGCCTGTCCGCGTCGGTTCTTACTGAGAACCGGGAACTGAGAGCTTCTTCTGTGACCGCCGTAACTGCCCACACTGCATCCCACATAGTAGAATCGCCAAAATGGCTCCCGAAACCCTGGTAGCAACCGCCCGCCGCGCTGCGGAACTGGAAAACAGTCTGCGCCGCGTCATTCGCGGCAAAGACGACGTCTTGCGTCTCGCCTTGGTGTCTATTTTTGCCAAAGGCCATCTGCTGATCGAAGGCGTCCCCGGAGTTGGCAAGACCACGCTGGGCCAGGCGCTCGCCCGCGCCATCGACTGCACCTTTCAGCGCATCCAGTTCACCAGTGACATGCTGCCCTCCGACGTCCTGGGCATCTCGATCTACTCCGCCATCGAGCAGAAATTTGAATTCAAGCGAGGACCGGTCTTCGCCAACGTCCTGTTAGCCGACGAAATCAACCGCACCACGCCCAAGACGCAATCCGCCCTGCTCGAAGCCATGAACGAGGGCCAGGTCACCATCGACGCGCATTCCTATCAGCTGCCGCAACCTTTCCTCGTCCTGGCCACGCAGAATCCCATCGAACACCACGGCACCTATCCTTTGCCCGAATCGCAACTCGATCGTTTCCTGATGCGGGTGCGCATGGGATATCCCGAAGGCAACGCCGAGCGCGAGATCTTGCGCGCCGAAGCCGGCGCCGCTCAACTGGAAAACCTGCGCCCCGTGCTCAACGCCGCCGATGTAGTAGAAATTCAGCAAGCCGTGGCGCAAGTTCACGTCGATGAATCGCTGATCACCTACCTGCTGAACATAGTTACTAAGACGCGCGAGTCCGATTATCTGTCCTTGGGAGTATCTCCGCGAGGCTCGCAAATGCTCTACCGCGCCGCCCAGGCCATGGCCTTCCTGGAAGGCCGCGATTACTGCACCCCCGAAGACTTCAAGCCGCTCGTAGTCTCCGTCTTCGCCCACCGCGTAGTAGTAAGTTCGCTCTACACCTCCACCCTGAAAAAATCCGAGCAAGCCGAGCAAGTCCTCCGCGAGATAGTAGAAAGCGTCCCCGTCCCCGTATAAGTCTTGTTGGTGGAGCGACGGGCGTCCTCGCCTGTCAAGCCGAGCGCAGCTCGGCCCCATTAAACCCCGGAGAGCATATCGGTCCAGGCATGAGTCTTGTGGGTGGAGGGACGGGCATCCTCGCCCGTCAAGCCGAGCGCAGCTCGCCCCCACTAAACCCCGGAGAGCATATCGGTCCAGGTATAGTTAGTTCCCTGATCCTTCCCGCTCGACACCCGCGTCGTATTTGATCGACACGGAAGAAATGCGGTGAGCGAGAGCTTAAGGTTTTTCAGTGTTCACTCGCCCGAAGCCGCCGGCGTCCCCGGCTGCAAACTAGAAAGCCGCGAGATCGTCGCCACCATCATCCCCGAGAGAAACTGCATAGTCGCCACATCATTATTGTCGAACGCATGCGGCGTCGACGACAGCACTTCGAAAACTCCCAGCGTCCTCCGGAAATGCCGCAGCGGAGCCACCAGAATCGATCTGACGCCCATCCCTCGGCAGGTAGCCCAATCCACTCGCGGATTCGTCTCGGCGTCGTTGCAGAGCAATACTTCTCCCGTGCGTACGCATTCGGCCGAAAGTCCGCTATCGGTTTGCAGGCGCACTCCGATATCCGGAGCCGTGCGCCCGGTGCGCGCCCGGCAGACAATTTCGCTCCCGCGGCGCAACGCAATCGCGGCGCCAGTGGCTCCCGTCAACACCTGCGCCTTTTCTGCGATGATGCTGATGCCCGGTTCCAGATCAATCTCTCCGGCATTAATGAGCGGGTGTGGCACGTGCGCCGGCCCATGATGCCGCGGACGCATGCGATGGCGCGTGGAAAAAGCTGCTGCCGGAAGTTCCACGGCATTTTCGCCCAACTGGCGATCATCCTGATATTCGCCGCCCTCTGCCACCTGCGGCACGGTACAGAGCAGCGACCGGACCAGCCGGTCGAGTTCGGCATCGGCGATGAGATGCGCCGTATGCTGGCCAAGCAGCGACCCCCCGAGCACGCGCGAAAGGCTCAGCACCGCCGCACTGCCGCAGGCAAGACACCGCGTCGTATTGTTCTGGCTGAGCAGTTCGCACTGCACGCAGAAGACCGCCGACTGCAATGACAGAAAATTAACGTCAGTCGCCCTATGAGACCGTTGCATGTACATGGGAATGATTTCCTCTGGAAATACGAGGAAGGATGAGGGTAAACAGTCGCGCTCTCAGGAGGAAGTGACAGCGCTGGTTCGTGGCTGTGGATAATTGATAATCAATCTCACCCCCGGCAAAGTCGAAGTGCAAAAGTCTAGGTGCAGCAGTCAAGGTGCAAAAGTCGAAGCGCAGCAGTCAAAGTGCTGACGTCAAACTGCAGTTGACTGGCGACTGCAAGTTCACCGCTTCTTCTATCGCTCCTTCGCTTCGCTCCGCATGACACTCTATAATTCCGCCATGTCATTTCTCCGGTTTCTCATGCTGTTATCGCTGGTCGTGTGGCTCGGCGGCTTGATCTTTCTTGCTTTCGTAGAAGCTCCTATCGCTTTTTCGCCAGGACTCTTGCCCACGCGCCACATGGCTGGGTCGATCGTCGGACGCTCACTCGATTTACTGCACTACATGGCGATCGTCTCCGGAATTGTCTTCCTGATCGCATCCATGGTCTACAGCCGGATGGCCACCGGCAATCCTCACCCGCTGGCGGCCCGCCATCTTCTGATCGTGCTCATGCTCGTCCTCACCGTGATCTCTCAGTACGCTATCTCTCCGAAAATGCATGCCCTTCGTGCCGAGGTCGGCGTAATCGACAACGTTCCTTTGGATAACCCAATGCGCCGGGAATTCGACCGTCTCCACGTATGGTCAGAGAAGTTTGAGGAGGCCGTGCTTCTGCTGGGACTGGTCGCGTTGTACGCAACTACACAAGCGCTCCGCTGAATCTTCGCCACCCAGAGAAATGCCCCACCCGCGCATCGAGCGCGATGATTTATTCTTGATCGTACTGAGAATCGAGAACTGAGAACCGGGAACCGAGAACTAATCATGAAAACTGGCATTATCGGTCTGCCGCAGGTCGGCAAGACCTCTTTATTTCGCATTCTGACGAAGGTTAATCTTTCCGAACCAGCGTTCTCCAACCCGCGCGAGGCGCACATCGGCGTCGCCAAGGTTCCTGACGACCGACTCGATAAGCTGGCCGCTCTCTACAGCCCAAAGAAGCTGACGCACGCCTCCGTCGAGTATGTCGACGTAGGCGCCATCGGCCAGGACGCCCTGAAAGAGACGGCCTACATCGGCCATCTGCGCCAGGTAGACGCGCTCATCCACGTTCTCCGCGCCTTCGAGAGCGACGAGATTCCCCATGTCGGACCGATCGATCCGCTGCGCGACATCAAGAACGTCGAGTTCGATCTCATGGTCAGCGATCTCGGCCAGATCGAAAAGCGCCTCGAGCGCCTGGAAAAAGACCTGAAGAAGATGAAAACCCCGGAGCTGGAAAAGGAAAACGAGTTGCTGATCCGAGCGAAAGCTCAAATCGAATCAGAAAAGCCGCTGCGCGAAATGGAAATGTCTCCCGAAGACAAGAAGCGCATTCGCGGATTCATGTTCTTGAGCGAGAAGCCGATCCTCTACGTGCTCAATATCAGTGAGAGCACGCAGCTTGGCAAGGACCTTGAAGAAGCAGTCGCCAAATATAACCTGAGCGAAGTTGCCTCGCGCCCGAATGCCGGAGCCAGCGCCATTTGCGGCAAAGTGGAAGCCGAGCTGGCCGAAATGAGCGATGAAGACGCGGCCGAATTCCTCGGCAGTTACGGGCTGACCGAGAGCGGACTCTCGCGTCTGATCCGCAAGAGCTATCACTTGCTCGGCCTGATCTCCTTCTTCACCGCTGGAGAAGACGAATGCCGCGCCTGGACGATCCCGCTGCATACCCGCGCCCAAAACGGCGCCGGCGCCATTCATTCCGATCTTGAAAAACATTTCATCCGCGCCGAAACCATTCGCTGGGATCAGTTGCTGGAAGCCGGCTCCGAAGCAAATGCCCGAGCCAAAGGCACCCTCCGCCTCGAAGGCAAAGACTACATCGTGCAGGATGGCGATGTGATGCACATCCGGCACAGCGGATAGACAATTTCTCCATTCCCGGCTTCAGAAAAATTGAATCCTATGAGAACTGACAACCGGGAATGGGGAACTTTTCAGACTTCAGTAGCGCCGCTGATTGTCCGAAAGTCTCACGATTTCCTCGACCGAGAAAGACTCGCCCGACTTCTCGGCGAATTTCGCCTCGAGAGTGAAGGCCTGCATTTCGATCGGAACCGTGACGTAAGAGTGGGTTCGTAAGAAACCCCGTATGAAAAGTTCGGCATAGCGTTCGACGCCGAGAACCCTGAACTGGGCCACATGAACCAGCGCGTGAAATAAACGGCGCTCGTTGATTTCACTGGGGAAGACCACCACATCTTCAAAAGTCAAGGAAGCCATCTGCGCCAGTTCCGGCAGGTTGACGAGGCCGAGTGTTTTCGCCTCCGCATAGAAAGGCGGATTGCTGATGCGCTGATTGCTCGCTCCAACAATCCTGACGGCCGCGAGCAACTCCTCGGAAAAAAAAGGACTCATCGCTCGCCATTGGTCGTCGCTCAGCGGACACCCCTGCTGCCGGTATTCCTTTCGCTGTTCGTCGAAATACTGACACATGCGGTCAATCGCCACCTTGATTTTGTCTTCCGGAAGAAGGGGGCTCTGATGCGGGGCTACGTTGCCATCGGCAATTTGCCCGATTATGTCGCTGTAATATTCCTTCAACGCGGTGGCCGACGCCACTGCCTTGCGTAATAGGTTCCGCTCGCTAAAACGGGCTATATCCTCGGGAGAAAAACGTAGCCGAAGACGGTTGGTCGCGCACTCGGCGCTCAGTAATTCGAGTTGGGCATGCCGCAGCTCAGCATTCAATTGAACCATGGCGACTCGGTCGTCGCTCTTATTCCATGAAAACATCTATCGCACTCCTGAAATTTTGAACTCCGCAGGAAAGGCGGGGAAGGGGCCCGACAGCACAATTTCATGATACTTTAACATTGTTACTTTTACGCTGTCAATATAATAAATTTATCAATCCTCTAATCATGTTATATTTGTTTGTAATCAGTGCTTTACATACGTATATCGTGAATTGTCCGGAATGACTTTCTCCCGGTGTTATGTTATACGTCGTGTAAAATAGTAAAAAATGGAGGCGAAATCGTATGCCCCCGATTCCCGACCAGCAGTTGGAGGAGCGCATCTTGACGGCCGCCCGACGATTATGGCGGAAACACGGCGAGCCGGGTCTTACGTTGCGAGGCGTGGCACGTGCGGCTGGCACGACCACGCCTACGGTTTACAAGCGCTTTCGCAACAAAGAAGCAATCCGGTTCGCTCTGGCATCGCTCTTTCGAGAAGAAATGCTCGCCGCCGCCTTCGTTTCGACATCGTTGGAGGAGATACCGCGCCGCTATCTGGCCTACGCCGAGGCCAATCCGCACGAGTACGATCTGCTCCGTTTGTCCTGGTCCCAGTTGTTTGCACCTGGGCGCCCTCGGCCCGGACGAACCTTGGCCGTGGCGCAGATGGCCGCGCGCTTTGGCGGCGCGCCCGAAGATTACCAGCAAATTGCCGACGCGATGTTCCTGATTTGCCATGGCACCGCTACCATGATTACTCTTAGCGGCGATCCCGCGGCCCAGAAAATAATGCGTGAGGTCTGCATCCAGACATGCGATAGGCTCCTGGAGCACGTGGAAATCTTCCGTTCACGCGACTAGACACGCAACCGGTGTTGGTATCATCACGCCTCAGTGCACATGAACAAAACGATCCAGCAGGAACATGCACGCCGCCCCCACAAAAACCAGTAGCGCCATCTTCACTCCCGGCTCCTGATTCACCTCGGGAATCAAATCGGACGCCGCCACGTAGATCGTAACCCCCGCTGACAGGGGCAGGCCGAAGCTCACTTCGTGGCGAAAGACCGCCATCGTCATGACTCCCGCCACGGTCGCTACGCCAAGCGCGACCGATGATCCCCACGCAAACCCGCGGCTCCGCCCGCTGGCCAGCATCACCGATGAAACCGTGAATCCCTCCGGAATCTTGTGCAAAAAAACAGCGATGAAGATAATCCAGCCGAGACCGGGTGAAACCAGAAACCCCGAGGCGATCGCGATCCCGTCGAAAAATGTATGAATCAGCAGTCCGATCAGAACTGAATATCCTTTGTGCGAATGCACGAACTGGTCGGCGTGGGTTTCTTCTCCAAAATGGAAGTGAGGGCTGACGGTGTGCTCGAAAAAATGAACCAGCAGGTACCCTCCGAGAATGAGAAATCCGGCATACGAGCCCCGCAGATGAATGCTCTCCGGCACCATCTCGACCAGCGCCGTCGCCAGCATGAAACCGGCTCCCAGCGCGACAAAGTAGCGAAGATACGACCGCTCCCAATTCCTCTGCACGATGATCGCGCCGCCAAATACATTGGCGCCCGCCGCCGTCAACCCCAGCAGCACACTGGTCAGAATGGGAGACATGAGGAAAAAGAATAGCAGGAAGCAGTTGCCAGTACCCAGTTGCAAAACTGCGGGTGCCCCATCCTAACGTCGCGCTTCTTGCGACGTTAGGGTGGGATTCCAGTTCTGCCGCTATTAGGGGGGAACGCGGCAGCTATAATCCGACTTGGCCGACAGTTGATATTGGTAGTTGGTCGTAGGAAAAACTGAGAGCCGACAGCTGCTCCTCATGCGCTTCGAACTTTTCATCGCGACCCGCTATCTTCGCGCCAAACGCCGCCAGGCCTTCATCGGCGTCATCACCGGAATCTCTGTCCTGGGAGTAGCCGCCGGAGTCGCTTCCCTCATCGTTGCCCTGGCCATCAACAACGGATTCCGTCAGGATTTGCAGGCACGGCTGCTGGGGTCGACGGCGCATATCAGCCTGCTGCGCGTGCAGAGTGACGGGATCAGCGATTGGCGTCCGCTGCTCGATAATCTGTCGAAGCAGCCTCATGTGGTGGCGGCCGCTCCCGCGATTTATGAGCAGGTACTGATTTCGCGCGGGCCTCGGGCGCGAGGAGCCGTGCTCAAGGGCATGCTCCCACGCTATGAGCAGAAGGTCAGCGATCTGCTGCAATCGGTCACGCTCGGCTCGGCCGCGGCGCTTGACGAGTCTCCCGCCGCAGAACCAGATGCCCGCGTGGGACCGGGCGCCTCGCCCGTCCCGGCCGGGTCAAAGTCAAAGACAAAGACCCGGCCGCCCACCCCATCAATCCTCGACTCGCCCGACGATCTCGCCGGCGTGGCCGAGCGCGTCGCCGCTATGCCTCCGATTATTCTTGGCTATGACATGGCGGGCGAGCTGGGCGCGACCGTGGGGTCGGTTGTGATGGTGACTTCTCCGCAAGGCGAGTTGACTCCCTTTGGCATGGTGCCGAAGTATATTCGCTTTCGCGTCGCCGGAATTTTCAACTCCGGATTCTTTGACTACGATTCTTCGTGGGCCTTCATCCGCCTGGCTGACGCGCAGCAATTGTTCGGACTAGGCGACGTGATCTCCGTCATCCAATTCAAGATTGATGATATCTACCGCGCTGGCGACGTGGCACATGAGATTGAACAGGCTGCCGGCCGTGGCTTTATGACCACCAACTGGATGGAGCAGAACAAACCCCTGTTCCGCGCCCTGCGACTCGAACGCGTCGTAACTTTTATCACCATCGGGCTGATCGTATTCGTCGCCGCCCTCAACATTTTGATTTCGCTGATCATGATGGTCATGGAGAAGACGAAAGACATCGCCGTCCTGATGTCGCTCGGCACCAAGAAGGCGCAGATCCGGCGCGTCTTCATCGCCCAGGGCGTGCTGATTGGCGTCATCGGAACCGCCGCCGGCCTCCTGCTCGGCTACGCCATCTCGTGGGCAGGCGGACATTATCATTTTATTTCCCTCTCTCCTGAGGTCTACTCCATCGACTACGTGCCCTTCGCGGCGCGCCCGATTGATGGAGTGATCGTGGCGCTCGTGTCGATCGGAATCTCGTTGGTGGCAACAATTTATCCCTCATGGTCGGCGGCACGAGTTTTACCGGCCGAGGCCCTCCGCTACGAGTGAAGCATAAAGTGATCCCCGGAAGTTGGGCTCGTGACATCGGTCACATTGCAATTCCTTTCCGCAGGTATACAGTTTTGCGTAGGCTCGAGATTGAGTTGGGCTCGGTTGCATCGCTTCCACCAGTATCCGTGTTCAACAAAACGCGCGTCGCTGGATGCGTGATCTACGTGATCTAATGGATCACTGGTCTAATAGATCAAGGATCGTTTGGATCAACCATCGTCGTCTCCGCTAGCCGCGGCAGCCGACGATGGTACTTAGGAGGGGGAAGTTGCATCCAATGACTCAAGATCCTCTTTTGAGGGTCGAAGGGTTAAGCAAGGTCTTTCGCTCAGGCGAAGACAAACTCGTGCTCTTTGAGAATCTGTCTTTCGAAGTCGCCAAGGGAACGATGCTCGCTATTGTTGGGCAATCCGGTGCCGGAAAAAGCACCTTGTTGCACATTCTAGCGGCGCTCGATCGTCCTACGTCGGGGGCAGTGCAATGTGCCAGGTTCCATGTGAACTCGCTCTCCGAGGATGACGCCGCCGAGTTTCGTAACCGCGAAATCGGCTACGTGTGGCAGTTCCATTATCTGCTGCCTGAATTCACCGCCTTGGAAAATGTCGCCATGCCGCTGCTGACGCGCGGGCAGAATCTTTCGTCAGCCGTCCAGGAGGCTTCCCTCTGGTTGAACGAAATTGGTCTGGCCGGCCGCGGTCATCATCGTTCCGGCGAACTCTCCGGAGGTGAGCAGCAGCGGCTGGCCTTGGCGCGAGCCCTCATTACCCAGCCCCAGGTTCTACTGGCCGACGAGCCCACCGGTGATCTCGATGCCAGGACCGGGGAGATGGTTTTCGACCTCATTACCAGGCTGCACAAAGATCATCAATTGACGTCTTTGATTGCAACCCATAATCTGGCGTTTGCACGTCGGTGCCATCGTGTTTTACGGTTGCATCAGGGCAAAATAGAAGAAGTTGCACCCGGCTCGCTTCCGGCGTAAGACAAAGACAGAGTTTAGAGCAGCAACCAGGAACGAAAGTTACCGTTCGGAGTGTCCGAACGTAAGCTTCAGCGGTTACCAGAAGGCGAATGTCGCCTCCAGTATGGGGCGATAATGTGTGCATAGCGGTAGGGTCAAGGGCTTGGCGGATGGCATCACCTTCCGCGCAAATCCAGGGGGAATGGGTTTATGTTCGAACGCTATACGGAGAAAGCCAGGCGCGTCATCTTTTTTGCGCGGTATGAGGCCAGCCAGTTCGGGTCTCCTTATATAGAGACTGAGCACCTCTTGCTCGGCCTCTTACGCGAAGATAAAGCTCTGACGAATCGTTTTCTGCGCTCGCATGCCTCAGTGGAATCGATCCGCAAACAGATCGAGGGCCACACTACCATCCGCGAAAAGGTTTCCACCTCGGTCGATCTTCCCCTGAGCAACGAATGCAAGCGTGTGCTCGCTTACGCCGCGGAAGAGGCTGAACGCCTTTCCCATAAGCACATCGGCACCGAGCACCTGCTGCTAGGTTTGCTGCGCGAAGAAAAATGCTTTGCCGCCGAAATTTTGCACGAGCGCGGATTGCGCTTATCCACCATCCGCGAAGAACTGGCCCGCACCAGCCAGGAAAAAGCGGCTCCGCAACGCGGCCAGCGCGAGTCTTCCCTCCTCAGCGAGTTTTCTCGCGACCTCACCCAATCCGCCATGGATAGCCAGCTCGATCCACTGGTCGGCCGCGACGGCGAAGTCGAACGCGTAGTCCAGATCCTCTGCCGCCGCACCAAAAACAATCCCGTGCTCATCGGCGAGCCTGGAGTGGGCAAGACCGCCATCGTCGAAGGATTGGCCCAGCGCATCGCCGACGGCGAAGTTCCGTCCTTCCTCGCCGACAAACGCATCCTGGCTCTTGACCTTTCTCTGATCGTCGCCGGCACCAAGTATCGCGGACAATTCGAGGAGCGCCTCAAGACCATCATGAAAGAATTGATGGAGTCGCAAAATTCCATCATCTTCATCGACGAACTTCATACCCTCGTCGGTGCTGGCAGCGCGGAAGGTTCGCTCGACGCCGCCAACATTCTGAAGCCCGCTCTCTCCCGCGGCGAGATTCAGTGCATCGGCGCAACCACGCCCGCTGAATATCGCAAGTCGATCGAAAAAGATCGCTCGCTTGAGCGCCGCTTCCAGGCCGTCAAGGTTCCACCGCCCAACGAGACCGACGCCATCAAAATTCTTTTCGGGATCAAAGAGCGCTACGAAAAATTCCACGCCGTCACCTACACCGACGACGCCATCAATTTCTCCGTCTCCCATTCGAACCGCTATATTCCCGACCGTTTTCTTCCAGACAAGGCTATCGATCTGATCGATGAAGCCGGCGCCCGCGTGAAACTCCGCCAGACCACGCTTCCCGAAGAGTTGACCGAAGTCCAGAAGCGCATCAAGTTCATCGTCCACCGTATGGAGAACGCCATCGCGAACCACGAGTTCGAGAAGG
>Ga0074044_10000080_pt1 | contig 93962 bp, 62 predicted proteins | sample BogForMeECP23OM1_FD_94443 | JGI IMG/M metagenome (GOLD analysis project Ga0074044, IMG submission 94443) | Bog forest soil microbial communities from Calvert Island, British Columbia, Canada - Bog Forest MetaG ECP23OM1 | ecosystem: Environmental > Terrestrial > Soil > Wetlands ...
GCGATCGTGGCTGATGGCTACAAGTCGTTGAACGATGGCCAAGCGGTTGAATTCGAAGTGACCAAGGGCCCCAAGGGTCTGCAGGCCTCGAACGTCCAACCCCTCTAATTCCACTTCACAAAAATACAAGACGGGCGGTGCGCTTCGGCGTACCGTCCGTTTTTGTTTTTTGTGGCACAGACTTCCGTCTGTACCTCTATTCGGAGAAGGCAACCGTCATGCCACGCCGCCGCCCGCATGGACGATTCAGCGCTCTCAAAGAATGCACAGACTAAAGTCTGTGCCACTCTTGAGTTACGCCAAGGCTTGTTTCAAATCGGCGATCAGGTCTGCGGCATCCTCGAGCCCAACGGAAACTCGCACGGTACCAGGGCTTACGTTCGCGCGCTGCAGCTCTTCAGCACTCATGTTGTAGTGCGAGCTGTAGATGGGAAGAATGACGAGCGACTCAACACCCCCAAGGCTCGCGGCCAGTAGAAATAACTGCACGCGATCGCAGAAGCGCCGCGCGGCAGGCAATCCGCCCTTCAAATCAAACGCCAGCATCGTTCCAAATCCGCGCATCTGTTTCTTCGCCAGCTTGTGATCGGGGTGCGATGCCAGGCCAGGATAGTGCACGCGCGCGACCTTTGGATGTTTTTCCAGGAATTTCGCGACAGCCATCGCGTTCCTACACTGGCGTTCCATGCGCACTCCCAGTGTCTTCATTCCGCGGATTAACAGGTAAGCTGCCTCCGGATCCATGGAGCCGCCCAGGTAGATGACCATGTGACGGATGCGCTCCATCCAATGCTTACTGCCTACGGCGGCACCGGCGATCACATCAGAATGTCCCGCCAGTGCTTTTGTAGCGCTATGCACGACGATGTCGTAGCCCATCGCCAGAGGATTTTGCAGTACGGGCGTGGCGAACGTGTTATCGATGATCGCAATGAGTTTGTGTTTTTTCGCGAAGGTAATCGCCTTCTGCAAATCCACGAGCCGCAACGTAGGATTCGTCGGCGTCTCCACATAGAGGCATCGCGTGCGTGGCGACGCGAGTTCCTCGAGCCCAGCGAGGTCCGTGCCCACTTGATGCACTTTGATGCCCATGTCCGGAAATACGTCGCGCATCAGCCGGTAGCTGCCGCCATAAACCTGTGCCGTAGAGATCAATTCGTCGCCGCACTTCAGAACGCCCAGCAGCGCGGAGGATATCGCCGCCATGCCGGAAGCGGTCACTACAGCAGCTTCTCCGCCTTCGAGCTCTGCAATCTTTCCCTCCGCAACGCTCAGAGTCGGATTGCCGTAGCGGGAGTAGATGTACGCCTTGCTCTTGCCCTCGGCCCACAGCTTCATCTCCGCCGTCGAGGAAAAGGTAAACGTCGAGGTGCGGCAAATCGGTGTGCCAACGGGCGCTCCGACGCCGTGCCGCGGCGGTTCACCTCCGTGAATCGCCAGCGATTGAGGTCCGAGTTTTCGCGCGTTGTGTTTAGAGGCTGGCTTGTTCTTCATAAGACCACCATTTTGGCGGCGTGGCGCACACCAGCAAAGCACCAATTTGGCGCTGACAAGCCGTGAATAAACCCTGACTGCGCGAGTAATAAGAGACGTTAACGGAGTCGCGAGGAAGCTACCCCTCTTCTTCTGTAGCTTCGCCGTGAGCCGGTTTGTGTGCGTCGATCACTTTTTGCGCGAGTTCATTCGGCACATAGTCGTAGTGAGAAAACTCCATGGAATAGGTCGCGCGTCCTTGCGTCTTGGAAATGAGGTCATTGGCGTAGCTCAACATTTCCGAGAACGGGACCTGCGCTTTAATGATCACGTTATGTCCGCGCGCTTCGCTTCCCGCGATGCGGCCTCGTCGTGAACTGAGGTCGCCCATCAGGTCGCCCGAGTATTGATCCGGCGCATAAACCTCAACATGCATCACTGGTTCGAGTAGAGCAGGTTTGGCCATCTTCATCGCTTCCTTGAATGCCAGCGAGCCGGCGATCTTGAAAGCCATGTCCGAGGAATCCACGTCGTGGTATTTGCCGTCATAGAGCACGGCTCGGAAATCCACCACCGGAAAACCGGCGAGATAACCGCGCGCAGCGGCATCGCGAATCCCTTTCTCCACCGACGGAATCCAGTTCCTCGGAATCGCGCCACCAAAAACGTCATCGACAAACTCAACGCCTTTGCCGCGTTCAATCGGCTCCATCTTGATGCGGCATACACCGAACTGCCCGTGTCCTCCAGACTGTTTCTTGTGCTTCCCCTCGGCGTCGGCTCTGCCGCGGATGGTTTCTCGGTATGCCACTTTTGGGGGCTTCAGCGTGAGGTCCACGTGGTAGCGTTTGTGCAGCTTCGCAACGACCACCTCGATGTGCTGCTGCCCGGAACCGGCGAGGAGAAATTCCTTGGTCTGCGGGTCGCGCATGAAATGAAGTGCTGGATCTTCTTCGATAATCTTGTGGATGGAGACGCCGATCTTGTCCTCGTCCGCGCGCGTTTTGGGTTCGATTGCGAACGTGATCGAAGGTTCCGGCAACTGCGCAGGCTTGTAGTAAATCGGAGCGGATTTGTCACCCAGCGTCTCGCCAGTAGTGGTCTCTTTCAGCTTCGCGATCGCACCGATGTCACCAGCGTGGAGATCCGCGATTTCGCTGAACTGTTTACCCTGCACAAGCTGCGTGTGCTGGAAGCGCTCGAGAGTTCCCCGGTTGTAATTCGTCAAGGTGGCATCGTTTTTCAGGACGCCGCTCTTCACTTTGAAATAGTTGATACGCCCTGCGAAAGGATCCGCGAGCGTCTTGAACACGAAGAGCGAAAGCGGCTGGCCGTCATCGTACTTGCGCTCCACGCGTTCGCCTTTGCCGTTGGGTTCCGTGAAGCCGACTTGGGCATGCTCATCGGGGTGCGGGAACGCGTCGGCCACAAACGTCAGTAAGCTGGCGGTTCCCACGTTGCGAAGCCCGGAGACCATTAGCACTGGGAATATTTTCTCCGCCACGATGGCTTTCCGCACCCCTGGAATCAAATCCGCAATGGGGATTGTGCCTTCCCGGAAGAACTCTTCCATTAACTCGTCGTCGCCCTCCGCCACCATTTCGACGAGTTTCTCGTGGGCCTCTTTTGCTTCATCTGCCAGCGCAGCTGGAATTTCTTCTGTCGTCGGCTTCCCGTCTCCATCCGGCTTATAGATGTGCGCTTTCATCGCGACGAGGTCGATCACGCCGCGGAAACCCTTTTCCGAACCGATGGGAAGCTGTAGCGCGACAACATTGCGGCCAAACACCTGCTCCAGCGACGCCATCGAGCGTTCAAAGCTGGCCAGTTCGCGGTCCATCCAGGTGAGCACAAAGGCGCGGGGAATGTCGTACTCCGTGCAATAGTCCCAAACTTTTTCCGTGGTCACTTGCGCGCCAACGTGCGCATCCACCGCAATCAGGGCGCAGTCCGCAGCGATCAGCGAAGCCTTCGTTTCGGTAATAAAGGTGGAATAGCCGGGAAGATCGATGAAATTAATTTTGACTCTTTCGGAACCGCCCGGGTGCCCGCCGGAACTGGGCCATTCGGCGTAAGCCAGCCCGGTCTGAATGGAGATTTTCCTCGCGATTTCTTCTTCGTCCCAATCGGTGGTGGTGCTGCCTTCCGCAATTTTTCCCCACCGCGGCGTCATCCCCGCAGTGTAAAGCAACGACGACACCAGTTGCGTCTTCCCAGTGCCGCCGTGGCCGACAATGCCAACATTGCGTACGTCCTTGGTGAGATAGCTCTTCATATAGACCTCCCTTTGTGTGGTCCCGGCGATGCCGGTGCCAACAGGCGAGGTCCGTCCCGAAGAATTCAGGCGCGGGCCTGCGCCTGGGTGTGCAATTCAGAAGTTGTGATGGAGAGCGTGGCCCCGATGCCGGCGTTCCGCGGAGTGAAGCGCCGGACAAGCATCTACCCCTGGTCCGTTCCCCAACCCCGCGGATGCTAGCACACGCCCTTGCTCCGCGGCAATCTCGCTTCCCGGTTTGGGGCTGTGACACACCAGCCGGCTACCGGGTCGTCGGAGAAGGTTCGTGAAAGCAGTGTCGCGGCTTGCCTATCCTCTCCAGGTATCCCACGGATGAGCTACTCGACAAATCCTCCAAAAAATGCGGACTGGATAAATCCTTCGTTAGGCCGGGGAGATTCTTCTAGGACTAGTACCGCGACAAATTTCTACAAGCAAACACGTCGGTTCTTACTCCTTGAAGATAAACACTTTAGTTCCTCGGAGCTTGAGTCCGTCCGGCCATGCGCGTGCTCATCCAGTTGCGGGATAGTTTGTCTCTATACCTACGATATGGGATTTTCCGCCCCAGCGCACGGCGGCAGCATGGCGTGGGAGCGCTTTAGAGGCCTTCAGGTTGCTGCTTTCAAGGTGTACGTGATCGAGGAGGGTAATCATGGACGAATATCAAGAATCGAACGACCACAATGGAAATGGATGGTCAGCCGCATCGTCGGGTCCAAACCGCTGGCTCCTGATAGCAGTCGTAGCACTGCTCGGAGTCGCAGGGGTGGCTTTCGCTTACGGCCTTCATCAACAATCGATGGTTCGCCAATTGACCGCACAGACCGCAACGGCCAATGCGGCAATGAACCAGATGCAAGGTCAACTCAACGCGGTGACTGCCAAGCTAAACGATTTGACAGCGGCGCAGACCTCGCCCCAGCCTCCGGCAACATCACCAGAGCTTCCCGATGCGGCCACTCCCGGATCCAATGCCGATATTTCTGCGATAACTCCTGAGGCCGTCTCCACATCCGCGCCTGCGGCCGTCAAGTCAGCCCCCTCGAAGCCGCACGCTGCCAAACGTCGCGCTCCCGTTGTCGACAAAAAATACGTGCAACTCCAGGCTCAATTGGCCGAGCAGGAGAAAAAGCTGCAAGAGACGCAAGACGAAGTCGCTAAAAACCGTTCTGATCTCGAAGGAACGATCAATTCCACTCGCGACGACCTGAACGGCTCGATTGCCAAGACGCACGAGGAACTCGTGGTGCTCGAGAAGCGCGGAGAGCGCAGCTACTTTGAATTTGACCTCTCCAAGGAAAAACACTTCCAGCGCGTCGGGCCTCTCACGCTTTCGCTTCGCAAAACGGATACGAAGCACAAGAGCTATGACGTGGCCATGATCGTGGACGACAATGAGCTCCAGAAGAAGAAGGTAAACCTATACGAGCCTATCTGGATTCACACCGAAAACGATTCTCAGCCCGTGCAGATCATCGTGAACCGCATCGACAAAGATACTGTTCACGGATACATCAGCGCTCCAAAATACAAACCATCCGAATTGGCAGCCACGGGAGCGGAAAGTGTGACGCCCGTCTCGGCCAAGACGCCGGCCAATGCGCCAAATCCGCAGCAACCACAGCAGCCTCAGGAATAAAATCTGATCCACTCAGTGGCAGGGCGTTCAGTAGGACGCTCTACCACTTTTTTGCAGCCTTCTAGAATTTACGAATATCACGGCGCGTGCTCAAGGACTGGTTTCAATGTGACTTGGCTGTCCTTCAAGATCTCGAGAGTGCGCCTCCATTCGGCAAATCCGGCGGCCTTTAAGATCATGTTATGGCTTCCCGCCGCAAGTTTTAGTTTTGCTGGAGCATTGCCGACGAATTTCTCATCCACGTAGATTTCCGCATCCTCGGGGTCAGAAGTAATCGCAACGGTGCCAAATCCATGTGGGGTCTGGCTCGCGAATGGCTCGGAGGTTACAACTGCGGTCTGAGTGCCGGACGAGGAAGCACTTGAAACGGGTTGCGTCTCGGCGCCGGAAGAAATGGATGTCGATGCCTCCGCACCAGCTTTGCCAGTCGTCGAAACAGAACCCGGGGGAAGGGCAGCCGGAACAACCGCTGCTCCGGTGCTCTCGGAAGACTTGGCCGAGGAAATATTGGGATAAAAACGATGCAGTACTTCCAGAAGATCCGTCGCGCTAAGGGCGAATCCGATCCCCGTCACATTCTTCTTGACGAGTTTTTGCGTGTTGATGCCGATCACTTCGCCGCGGCTATTCAGTAGTGGACCGCCGCTGTTTCCCGGATTTATGGGCGTATCTGTCTGGATCCAAGTCCCGGGGCCGGCGTTTGACAATTTGCCCACCGCGCTGACGATTCCTTTCGTCACGCTGAACAGCATGGCGTCACCAGGATTACCGATCGCCAGCACATTTTCGCCTTGCCTCACCGTCGACGCCTCGGCGAGTGCAAGATGCGGAAAATCCTTGCCCTCGACCTTGGCGAGCGCAATATCGAGATCAGCGTCTATGTACACAACTTTTGCTTCGAGCTGTTCGCCCCCGGGTAGCAGCGTCAGAAGCGATTCTTCTCCGCGCGCCACGTGCGCGTTTGTCGCGATAACGCCCGTCTCCGTCACAAAAAATCCCGTGCCCGATTTGTCCAATCCTTTCAAATAAACAACTGCCGGCTTCGTCCGCCGCACCAACTCCTCCAGAGAAAGCTCAGGCTGTAGATCGACGTTTCCAGCCCCGGATAGTTTCGCCGCAACTCCGCCGGTAAATACTTCCGAGATGGGCCGCAGGTCCACATTGAAATGGTCGCTTTTGAACAGCCAGTATTCCCCGTGATTGCGGCCGTTGACGGAAATCCAGTTCATTGGGCCGTCCGTCATTTGAATTTCTTTCGTGGCGTATCCTGTCAGGCTGATGCGAGCGACCATCGGATGCTCCAGTCGCGAACCCATGGATGTCAGAGTCTTGTGGAAATAGCCGCCAGGGTAATCCTTCTCGAACGGGGTCGTACCCGCGAGCACGCCGTCAATTTCCACCGTGGCACCCGCGGGACTGCTGGTGATCTTGAGCGTATCTGCCCGCGAGTGGGACGGGCACACAAACAGGAAGACAAACACAGCGCGGCGAAGAGTGGTGCCGGATGCCATGACGCAACCTCGGCGAACAGATGAACCCACCAGTTAATTTATCATGCAGGTAAATAGAAAAGAAGGGCAAATCTAACGGCGATCGGCTTGTTCAACGTTCTTCTCATAGCCCGGGCAGGAATGCACCGGCAGGCGCGGGTATTTGGCGAATCGCGTATCAGTCCGCGACAAGTCGCAAAGCAAAAAGATGGACTTACGGCTGGATTCGACGCTCCGGGCGTGGACACAGTCTGCGCAAAGCCCCGCCCGCTCTTGCGTCACCCTGGCATCACCTGCTTTCGCCATGCAGCCAGAATAACGCAGAATCCCTTATGAAGAAGAGCGGCCAAATGGGCTCACTCTGGCTGGGTCATTGCCCCTCTTCGAATTCCGGCTCCGGGTCGGGGAGCTTATCGCGATCCCCCGCAAACCACACGTACAACGTCGGCAAAAGGAAAATGCTCATCACCAAATCGGAAATGAGGCCACCGACGATAACAATGGCGAAGGGCCGCTGGGAATCCGAACCGATGGCGTGCGAGAGTGCCGCAGGCAACAATCCAAGGGTCGCCACCAGCATGGTCATCATAATGGGCCGAAGACGCAGGACGGCCCCGTCGATAGCCGCGTCCTCAATCGTGTGGCCGCGGGCGCGCAACTGGTTGATATATTCCAGCATAATGACACCGGTTTGCACGGAAACGCCGAACAGCGCCAAAAAGCCAACGCCCGAGGAAACGCTGAAGTGCGTACCGGTAACCACCAGGGCCAGCAGCCCCCCGACACGCGCCAGCGCCACATTGGCGAGAATAAGCAAAGCCCATTTGAAGGAACGAAACATGCTGTAGAGAATGATAAAAATTAGAAGGATGGTTAGTGGCACAATGAGAAACAGCCTTGCCTCGGCGCGCTTCTCGCTCTCGTATTCGCCTTCCCAATCAATGTGGTACCCACGTGGCAATTGCACCTGTGCGTTGACTTTCTTAATAGACTCCTCAACAGCCCCGCCGAGGTCCCGCCCCCGCACGCTGTACTTGATCGCAATATATCGCGAGTTCCCCTCACGGTAGATTTCGGAAGCCCCGTCCCGTTCGTCGATTTTGCAAAGCTGCGCGAGAGATACTCGTTCGCCGGACGGAGACAGCAAGCGAATATTCTCAAGAGCATCCTTCGTGTCGCGGTACTTAGGCAGGTAACGCAGCACCAAGTCATAGCGCTCTTCGCCCCGCAACACCTGTGTAAGCGCGTTTCCTCCCACGGCCGTCTGGATCGCGTCTTGTACGTCTGCGACGTTGATTTGATAGCGTGCGGCTTGTTGTCGGTCCACCGTGAAGTTAATGTTTGGTTGACCCACTACTCGAAAAACTCCCAGATCTTCGATTCCCTTCACCTGCCGCATGACCGCGACAATCTGATCGCCTTTCTCCTCGAGCACTTTCAGGTCGTCGCCATAGACCTTGGTGGCTAGTTGTCCTTTTACACCGCTAACTGCTTCTTCCATGTTGTCCGCGATGGGTTGAGAAAAATTCCAGATAACGCCGGGGATTTTGTCCAATTCGCGCTGCATGGCGGCAATCAATCGTTCTTTATCTTCGTGAAATACGGGCCGCCACTGCTCCTTTGGCTTCAAATCAACGAAGTATTCCGTATTGAAGAAGCCAGTTGTGTCGGTGCCGTCATCTGGGCGTCCCACCTGGCTAGTGCATTGGGTGACCTCGGGAAAAGAACAGAGTAGAATCCGAGCTTGGTTTGACAGACGCGTGCCTTCGGTAGGTCCTGTGCTGGGAGCGAGCGTGCCGCGCACCCACAGTGCACCTTCATCCAAGTGCGGAAGGAACTCGGAACCGATCACGCCGCCCACGGTTAGATAGATAGCCACCAGCAAACCGAACACCGCAACTCCCACCGTTACCAGGCGATGCTCGATGGCCCACTTCGCCGCTTCACGATACTTTTTCTTCACGAATTCCATCACCGGGTTGTGCCACTCTCGCGCACCTTTCGCGAAGAACAGACTGGAAAGCACCGGCGCTATAACCATCGAGAAAAGCAAGGCACCCAGCAGCGCAAATGCCACTGTCCACGCCATTGGCTTGAACAGACGCCCCTCGACGCGTTGCAACGTGAAAATCGGAAGATACGCAGTGATAATAATTCCGATCGCATAGAACACCGGACGCTGCACTTCGTGCGCCGCATCACGGATTCGCTGCATCGGCGTCTTTTCTGCCGTTTCGCCGTGGCCCAAGTGGCGGATGATGTTTTCCACCATTACTACCGCGCCATCCACCACCATTCCAAAATCCAGCGCGCCGAGAGACAGCAGGTTTGCGGGAATGCCTTTAAGCTGCAGACATGTGGCGGCAAACAACAGAGCAAACGGAATAGTCAGCGCGACAATGATCGCCCCGCGCACATTGCCGAGGAACAAAAACAGGATGACGATGACCAGGATGATCCCTTCCGTGAGATTGTGCAGTACCGTATGTGTGGTGTAGTGCAGAAGATCGCTCCGGTCTATGAATGGAACAACCTTCACCCCTGGCGGCAAAATGCGCTCATTCAGTTCCTTAACTCTTGCGTGGATACCGGCTAGCGCCTCGTCTGCATTTGCACCCTTGCGTAAAAGCACGATGCCTGAAACTACATCGTCGTTGTCGATGATCTTCCCGTCTTCACGATGAATGGCCCTGGCGAATTGCCCGAGTCGAATCTTCGGACCTTGCGAGACGACGGCAATATCCTTAACGCGCAGCGGCGTGCCAGTCTTTGTCGTGATGACCGTATTTTCGATATCGCTTACGTTCCTGACCAAGCCCACTTCGCCAATATTGATTTGCTGCAAACCTGATTCGATGAAACTGCCACCAGCGTTCGCATTGTTATTGGTAAGCTGTTGCTCCACCTGAGCCATGCTAAGTCCATACGAGACCAATTTGCTGGGATCAATCCGCACTTGATACTCGCGGGTGGGGCCACCGAAACTAGCAACATCAACGACATCGGGGACAGCCTTGAAATTCTTTTCGATCACCCAATCTTCGATCGACTTTAAGTCCATCACGTCATAACTCGGATTCGTGCTCTTCAACGTGAAGAAGTAGATCTGCCCGACGGGGCTCCAGTCCGTGCCCATCTGCGGCACAACTCCTGGCGGCAATGTCACTTGCGAGAGCCGCTCGAGAGCTCTCTCCCGGTTCCATGCGTTATCCTCTTCATCGTCGAAGATCAGCTTTATGTCCGAGAGCCCAAAGAGCGAGAACGATCGCAAGTGCGTCACATGCGGGATGCCATTCATCACGATTTCGAGAGGAATAGTGACCTGCTGCTCGATTTGTTCCGCGGAAATTCCCGGCCATTGCGTGATGATCTCTACGTAGTTGTCCGCCACGTCCGGGTATGCTTCGACGGGGAGCTGATGGAACGAAATCGCGCCCCATACAAACAGCATCACAACAATCCCTACTACAAGTAGGCGGTTGTCCAGGGCGAAATCGACGACTTTGCGAATCATTTACTGCTCCACCGTGTTCTGGAGCACTAGCGCGTTCCGAACGACTTGCTGGCCAGCTTGCACTCCGGAAACGATCTCCTGCATTTTGTCCGGGAGTGCCTCGCCTGACTTCACCTCCACGCGCCGGAACGTCTTATCGCCAGCGGGGACGTACACCCAATCACGGTCGTGCAGATGCAAGATGGCATCCGCTGGAACGGCGGCGCGCATTTCCTTTTTCTCGCCATGAAACGTTGCCGTCACAAACATCCCTATCTTCATCAATCCGGGATTCTCCACTTCGATCCGCACTTTTGCCGTTCGAATGTTGGGATCAAGGATGGGCCCAATGTTGCCGATTCGCCCGTGGAAGACCCTGTCGGGATAAGCGTTCATGCGAATGTCCGCCGTTTCTCCTACGTGCACGTTGCCGAGATCATTCTCGTAAACGTCGCAGAGAATCCACACTTGGCTTAGGTCGGAGATCGTAAATGGATTCGGTGACCCCAGGCCCGCCACCCCCGCCGCGTTTGTAACCTGCTGATCGGTGATCACTCCGGACACCGGAGCGTAAACGTCCACGAGCCCGGACGGGTGGTCTAGTGGACTGCCAAGAACGCGAAGATGCTCGGCCGCTGTTTCAACGTCAACCTGCGCTTTATTCTCCACATCCTCCGCGGTCTGATAATCGTTCAAGGAGAAGGCGCCCTTTTCGTAAAGCAACTTGGCTCGCTCGAGTTGAGCGCTGGCCAGCTTTTCGTCTGCCTGCGCTTTTCGATAATCCGAAAACGCCGAGGCGATATCCGCGCTTTGCACGCGCATCAGCAATTGCCCTTTTTTCACCGTGTCGCCGAGCCGCGCTTTGATCTCCACGACCCGCCCCGTGGCAATCGAGATCACAGGGACCGTCCGCGACACATCGGGACTTACCACTCCCGTCGCTACCAACTGAGTGGTAGCCGCATACTCGGTCGCTGTGAACAGCGGAAATTGTTCCGGGTGCTCGACCTTCACCACGTTCACGTCTTGCTCTTGTTCGACCTTCGCTGCCGGCGGCGCTTCCGCCTTCGGATCACCTTTGCCTTCGCCGCAGCCACCCGCAAAACAAGCCCATGCGCACCATAGGGCCAAATATCCTGCGCCCCTGGGAATCCCCATGCGAATCATTGTCTGACCTCACGTCCTGCCGCGAGATTCGCTTATCTCGCCGCAGTCAAATAAAGAGAGAAATTATTCGAGAGTTGCTCAATCGTTACGATCCTGCCTTGGTTGTTCGAAGAAATACTCGAATAGGGATGCCGCGGATACTCGAAGCACTTTAGAAACGGCTCCGGGTGCGCGAGTTTACGCCCTCTTAAACAGATTGTTTAATTGGACTGTCAGGACTGGAAAACGTTGGCAGGAGGTGCCCGGCCGAGGAGCGAGAAAAGAGAAAGGCGGGTGGAACCAGCGGAAATCGATGTGTGCGCCCGCTCAAACTGGCCTTGCGGGCCGTCAAACTTGCCCTCGCGATCCAACTCACCGGCCGGATACTCAATCCGAAGAAGGGCGGCGCTATCGCAGACCGGTATTGTCCCGCAATTCCAGCGACTGCTATTTTCCCGAATGACCGCCGGAAACGCACCGGCATCCGCCAGAGTGAATTTTCCGTGGCCATCATTCAGCAGCACGGCGACTTGTTCGTGCTGCAATCCCGATGTGACGAGCACATCCATCGCGCTGTCGCCGTTTACATCCCGTGCTACAATCTGCAGCCCGCCGGCGGGCGCGGTCACCCCAAAGACTTGCGCGGCTCCAGTCGCCAGCTGCAATCTGATGGAGTACAGCGTGATTCTGGATGAACTGCTCGTTTGGAGTTCTACGGTCGCCAAATCTGGCTTTCGGTCCCCATCGAAATCCGCAATAGCAAAGGAGGAATAAAATCCCGGCGAAGAACTCGGCGGCTGTTGCGCCCCACTGCTGCCGGCATCTGCGCAGCAAGCCCCGCTAAGAAAGGAGCACAGAACCACCAGAGCCCGGAGAGGGGCTCGCGCTACGCCGAGACTTTTCTGAATCCGTGAAAGCATGAACTCCAGCCAGAAGTGCAGTTTCTTTGCGCGAACTGCACAAGGTTGTCCCGCCAGAATACCATTCCTGGTGGAAAATCAGTCCGTATTCCCTCCTAAATTTCTGGGAGAGACTAGCGCCTGCCTGGGGGAGCGGTCGCAGGTGAGGAAGGAGGAGCCGGCGGCTTACCAAAATGCGCCTCATCGATTTGTGGGTCAATTTCGATCTTTTCCACCACAATTCTTTGCGTAACATCTGCTCCAGGCGTGTTCGAAACGAGCTCAAACGCGAACTTCAGTCCGCCAACGTCCCGGTAATCGTGAAAGAGAGTTTCCCGCGTGACCGTTTCGCCGTTCACGGTATCGGCCCCGCTCCACTTTGCCAACAAAAAAGTCTTTGCGTCGAAGGAGTAGGACGAGACTTGGCCGTCTTTGTGCGTCACCTTCAGTACGTAGGTGTCCCGGCCATCCACTTTCTCCGTGCCGGCAAATTCAATCGTGTTTCCCTTAGTTTTGGCGTCTACCAGTGGGCCATCGAAGTCGGCTTGGTTCACCGCGTCCTTCATGTCCTCCGCCGACATTCGCTCCGCGACACCCGTGCCCGTAATCGGGTTGATCACCCAACCCGCATCTTTGCCATCGAAAGAGCGCGTCACCGTCTTGTTTTGAATGGTAACTTCGTTGTGCATCTTTCCCGGCCGTTTGAACTCGGCCAGGAATGGCCCGTACAATTCCGGATTGAAGTAAAGTGTGCCCGTAATCCGCTCAGACTGAACGGCCTTTACTTTCTCCAGCCCGCCGCGGGCAGCCAGCACTTTGGTCACGATCTCGTCGGCGGTCTGCCCCGCCGCCCTTGTCGGTCGCACCAGTTGAGCTCCCACCTGTAGCCCGAGTTGAAGGATTGCTACTACCAGGGTGTGCTTCAGAATCCTTGATGGCTTGCTGTTCATCGGTATCCCATTTGAGAAACGGGGCCTTTCATCGCCTCGTCTTTTACGTGGCCCTTCGTCTTCACGGCCTTTGTCATGTTATGTGCAGAAGCACTCTAGGTCAATTTCGTTGCCCAAGAGGATTCTTTCGCTTGGTCTTCCCCAAGGCACCCCTGCCTGACACGAAAGGAACAAGATGGTCTTGACGGAGTATAGAGGGACGAATACCCTGCGGCCCGCGGCCATTTTGAGGCCGGGAAGCGCTCAAGAGAAGCGCGCGCTGCACAAAGTACGGAAATGCAGGAATTTGGATAGGGGAGACAATGAAATTAGTGCGATGGACTGTAATCTTTCAGTGCATTTTCTTCGCTTCATGCCTGGCTCAGGCGCAGACCCTCCCCCCGGAGGTCGCCAGGCAAGTAGACAAGGTGTTTGAAAATTGGGACAAGCCAAACTCGCCGGGCTGCGCGTTGGGAGTTTACAAAGACGGTCAAATCGTCTACAAGCGTGGCTACGGCATCGCCGACCTCAACGATGACGTGCCCATCACGCCCTCAACAGTGTTCCATGTGGCGTCTATGTCCAAACAGTTCACGGCCGCTTCCATCGTCCTGCTTGCCCAGCAAGGGAAACTCTCCCTGGACGACGATGTCCACAAATACCTTCCGGAGCTGCCGGAATTCGGCGAGCGCATCACCATCCGGCACTTGGTTTATCACACAAGCGGGCTTCGCGATCAGTGGAACCTTCTCGAGTTGGCGGGATGGCGCTATTCGCTGGATTTGATAACGGATGATGACGTGATGTCCGTAATGACACGCCAGAAAAACCTGAATTTCAAGCCCGGCGACAAACATGTTTATTGCAATACGGGCTACACACTCATGGGACTAATCGTCAAACGCGTAAGCGGTATGTCGCTACGCGAGTTTACGACAAAGAATATTTTCGAGCCGCTCGGAATGACGCACACCCATTTCCGTGACGACCACGCGGAAATCATTAAGCACGACGCGCTAGGTTACGAACAGGAAGGCAAGGACAAGCCCTTCCGTATGAGCCTCACCAACTTCGACACCGTCGGAGCAACCAGCCTGCACACCACTGTCGAAGATCTCCAGCTCTGGGATGAGAATTTTTATCATCCGCGCGTCGGGGGACAGGTATTTCTCCAGCAAATGCTCGAGCGCGGCAAGCTCAATAGCGGCGAGCAGCTCGATTATGCGTTCGGGCTGGTGGTGGGCAAGTACAAAGGCCTGCCAACAGTTGATCACGGCGGAGCCGATGCCGGCTATCGCTCGGACCTGATCCGATTTCCGGAGCAGCATTTTTCCACCGCCGTGCTTTGCAACTCCGCGGAGACGAATCCGAGCAGGTTGGCCCGCCAGGTGGCCGACATCGTCCTCGCGAAAGACCTGAAAGCCCCCGAACCGGCCGGTGCGAAACAACCGTTGAAAGGTGGTGGAGCGCCGCTCACGGCCGAGCAGATGGCTGCGATCGCAGGGACCTATTGGAACCGCGAAAATGATGACTTCGAAAAAGTCCTCGTGAAGGACGGCAGGCTGGAAATCAACCTTGGTGGCGATGAATTACACCCCCTCAAGCTCGCCGGAGAAGCACACTTTCACGTCGCAGACGTTCCCTGGGGCGATGACGTGGACATCCATTTCGTGGCCGCCACTGCGGATAAGCCAAAGCGCCTGGAGCAGAGTTTCGGGGGCGGAAAGCCAGACATTCTTGAGTCCGCAGCGGCCTACGCACCCACTGCAGCCGAACTTGCGGAATATACCGGCGCTTACGTCAGCGAAGAAATTGACCCCGTTTACCGCATGGTTCTTCAAGACGGCAACTTGACCCTGACGCGGCTGAAGAACAAGCCTGATACGCTGCGCCCAGCGGTGCAGGACGTTTTTACCGGGGAAATCGGCACCGTGCGCTTCACACGCGACGCGAACCAGCACATTTCCGGATTTATTCTAAACGCCGGGCGTATCCAGAACTTCCGATTTTCAAGGAAAGCCAACTAAGCTTCAGGCCTCCTCAATGGAGGGAGCAAGGCACCGGGCGAGGGGCAATAATCCAACTCAGAGGTGCTACACGGCGGTAAAGAACGAGCCTCCCGGCGCGACGTAGCCATAGGCCATGCGTGGCGTATTGAATGCGAAGCCGGGGTTCCCTTCGCAATCGAGCAGGATGAGGCCGCCGGTCGAATGGGTGCGTTTGCCGAGAAGATGAACGGCTTCGCGCGCGACGTGCATCGCCGTGTCCGCGGCGCAGGAATGCGGTGCCTGACTCGAAGAATCGCGCGAAGAATCGGACACACAGAAGGCTGCATTGCACGCCCTCAGCAGGTCGGTGGCAGTCTTGGCCATAACGATCTTCATGATGGCTTCGCCGTATCCGGTGCAAGAAACACCGCCGGCCGTGGAATCGGCATAGCACCCGCAGCCGATGAGGGGCGAGTCGCCCACGCGGCCAGGGAGTTTGCAGCAAGTGCCGCCGGTGGATGTGGCGGCGAAGAGTTTGCCGCCAGCATCGATGGCCACGGCGCCGACCGTGCCTTGGTCGTGGCCGCGATGGTGCGCCGCAGCGTGTTTGTCTTGGCTGCAAAGCTGCCAAGCATCCCGCTCGGCGTCGCTGACGAGTTCTGCCGGGGCGCAAAGGGCGAAGCCGTTGTCTCTGGCGAAGCGTTCCGCGCCCTCGCCGACGAGCATCATGTGCGGGCAGTGCTCCAGCACGGCACGCGCAAGTCGGATTGGGTTGCGGATTCGTTGCAAAGCAGCGACGGCCCCAGCACGCAGCGTCGCGCCGTTCATCACGATCGCGTCGCACTCCACGCGGCCGTCGAAATTCAGATGCGAGCCAAACCCCGCGTCGAATACGGGCTCGTCTTCAAGGACAACAATAGCAGCCTCCACGGCGTCGAGCGCGGAACCGCCCCGCGAAAGAACCGACCATCCCGCTTCAAGGCCGTCGCGGCACCCGGAATTGCAAGCCTTAACGGCTTCATCGGGAATATCCCAGGCGCCGCCATGCACAATAAGAGAAGGTTTCATCGCGACGAGAATGGCAAAGCAAGCAGAGTTTGTCCAGAACGGGGAAGCGCGGCGGTGTTCATCCCCTAGATGAAGAAGTCAAGAACGAACAGAACGGCCCCCAGAAAAAGCAGGATGAACGCGGGATTGATGTGCCGCCGGGGAAACCGGCTAAGCGAGCGAAAAAACTGGGAGGGCACGGCCTTGAGCCGAGACTCTTCGCGCACGCCGTAAAACGGCCCGATCACCGTGTACCGCGAAAGGCTGCGCCGGAAAGCCCCAAACTCATCATGCACCCAAACTGAAAAATCGTCACGATTGCGCCAAACAAGCACCGCACCGATCGTAAACGCCACGTACCCAAGTACAGTTAATAGCCCGAGCGCCGGGCCAGCTCCCCAATACATGGTGCCTCGCAGACGACCCACTCACATCAGTTGGACGTCAAAAAAAGCCTAAAGGTTACTCGTCCTCGTGTATCGTGGTCAGCCGGACGATTTCAAATTCTTTCTGCCCAGCCGGCGTAGCCACCTGCACTTCGTCGCCGACCCTCCGGTTCAGCAAAGCCTTCCCAATGGGCGACGTGGTCGAAATGAGCCCTTTCTCGACGTCTGCCTCTTCCGTGGTCACCAGCTTGTACTCGATCTTCACCTCTTTGTGAATATCCAGCACCACGATGCGCGAACCGTATCCCGACCGGTCCTTCGGAATATTGCTCAGGTTCAGCATCCCCAGGTCGCCCATACGCTTTTTAAGCTGGCCGATGCGCGCGTTGACGTACCCCTGGCGCTCCTTGGCGTACTTATATTCCGCGTTTTCAGAGAGGTCCCCGTGCGCCCGCGCCTTGGCGATTTCCTTCGGGAGGTCGATGTTTAGCTCGTGCTCCAACTGGTCGATTTCCCCTTGCAAGCGCTGCTTGATTTTCGCGAGCGGGTCAGACATGGTCGTAGGTCACCAAAAGTTGCTGCCAAAAAATGTTCGCGGAGTCCGGTTTAGCAGGATGGCTCACCGGACCCCGCGCGAACAAACATTATAGATGGGTCCCATTTGCCGCCACAAGAGGCAGCGCCAGATAGTTTTGTCTCATCAGGCTGCTATCAGTGGCCGCGGCGGGGACGTAGCCGTGGCCTAGGGATCTGCTCTCAGCCAGCTTCGGGGCAGGTTCAACGAACTTTTACTTCCACATCCTGAGACTGCGTTTTACCTGCGGCGTCTTCAATCTTTAGAGTGTAAGTCGTTGATTTATTTGGTGATACATCCACGCAATGGGCCACTGATGGCCACACCGGCTGAGACCGGGGCTCCAGCTTCACGGTCTTGGCGTTGGCCACACCGTAGCAAAGCTGCGCTGATTCGCCTCGCCGGATCACCGTGGGGCTGGCGTAAAAACTGAGGATCGCAAACTCTTTTCCCCCGAGCTGCTCCACCGCGGTGCGGTCCTGCTCGTGCTGCTTCTCTGCGCGTTCCTTCGCGGCTTGGCGTTCCACGTTGCGCCTATCCTGCCAGCGCGAAAACATGACAAACATAACGCCCAACGCAGCGACAACCAGAACAGCGGAAGAATACAGCAAGGGGTTTTTCAGAAGAGACTTCGGTTCAGAAACCGGATCAGACGCCATGAGCACGCTCCGAGAGGGCCGAGGCTCCCGGAACTAAAATAGCTTGAACGGGGACACGTATAGAAGCGCTGATTGCGTTTGTTTGCACAACCAATAAGAAAAACCCCGTTGAGAGCGTTTCACCTCGCGGCGTGGGCCAGCTCGCGCCAAGTCACAAGCTTGATGTTCTGTTCCCGCACCAAATGCCGGAACTCCTCGCTGCTAAAAAAGTCGAAATCGCGCTGCCGCCATGCCGCACCCCAGGTATCGCGTTCTCGCGTGGCCGCGCGCATCTCTTCGTCATCAAAAGCCAAATGAATGATGAAAACCGTCACGCCCGGCTGAAGATTCTTCAAAGCGGTAGTGTAGAAATCCGCCCATTTGTCCGGTCGTACTCCCGGCTCCATCGTCACGGTGTGATCCACCACAAGATCTTCGGGGCTTAGCGAACTCTCCAGGTAAGGGCGGTCTGAAAACCAATCGCGCACCAGAAACACAGGCAGTTTGTATTCATGGGCCACACGCAAAACACTCTGAAAAATATCTTTCCCGTTTTCGAAGAGACGGTATTGATGCGAGTCAAGATGTGTCGGCCGGACGCCCATCGCCATCGCCCTCTCTATTTGCGCACGAAGTTCGAGCTCTACTTCCTTGGCGTCAATGTGCGTCGTTTCCGTCCAGTTCAGGTGAAAATATCCATTCGAATCCACAAGGCTCGGAACCTTGTCCCGAGGAGCGACAGGACCCCAACGATAGAAAACGCGCTCGCTTGTCAAAGTGAGGTGCAGCCCGAGATCAGCTTGCTGGTGCGCTTTCGCATAATCCGCCATTTCCGGAAACCATGGACAAGGCACCATGATGCTGGCGGACGTGACCAGCCCGCTGTCAAGCCCTTTGATTGACGCCGCATTCACCGAATGCGTCATGCCCAGGTCATCGGCATGCACGATCACCAGTTTCGCGTCTCGCGCGTAGCCGAGTCTTTCCGCTAAGGATTTGCTGCCGGTCTGCGCATGCGTCGCAATGGACGTGGTTGCAAGCACTAAAAAAGCAATTCCCAATAATTTGTGCATCGTTGCGCGAAGCCCACGCAGAAAACTCAATGCTGCGCGACACCCGTCGCGGACGGCGGATTTTTCACGTAGGTATTCAGCCAGTTGTTCATCTCCCAGAACATATGCAGCACCGATTCCCGCCCGGCATATCCATGTGATTCCAGCGGCAGCAGTACGAAGCGCACCGTCGCTCCGTGTCCCTTCAAAGCACTAAACAACCGCTCGCTCTGAATCGGAAATGTCCCCGAATTATTGTCCGCCTCGCCATGAATCAACAGAATCGGCGTCTTGATCTTGTCCGCAAACGAAAACGGCGACATCTTGTAATAGATCTCCGGCGCCTGCCAGTACGTCCGCTCCTCATTCTGGAAACCAAACGGCGTCAGTGTCCTGTTATAAGCCCCGCTCCGTGCAATGCCCGCTTTAAATAAGTCGCTGTGCGCCAGGAGATTCGCCGTCATGAACGCGCCATAGGAATGCCCCATCACGGCCACACGATTGCGATCCACCACGCCAAGCCGCGCGCCCTCATCAATCGCTGCTTTGGCGCTGGCCACAAGCTGTTCCACGTAAGTGTCGTTTGGCTCCGCATTGCCTTCGCCGATGATCGGAATTGTGGCGTTTTCGAGCACCGCGTAACCCTGCGTCGCAAACGGCACCGGCGAGCCCCATGACAACACTGCAAACTGATATGGCGAGCCCGTGACTTGCCCCGCCGCTGCCTTCGTCTTGTATTCCGTCGGATACGCTTCCATGAGCGTAGGCAGCGGACCATCCCCAGGCTTGTATCCCGGCGGCAAATAAAGATTCGCGCTCAAATCCACGCCATCCGCGCGTTTGTAATGCAAGACCTGTTTCTTGGGCAGCGGGCCTGTTCCGTATGGGTTTGGAAAAGAAGTAACTTGTTCCGCGGATGCCGCTCCGATTTTCTGAATGTAGTAATTCGGACTCAGTTCCTGCGATTCCCTCCGCACCAAAACCGTCCCCGTCGTTGGATCCAAGACCGCCGCCACAATCTCAAAATACGGCGCCTGCGATTGCCACAGCTGCGCCTCGTCTGCGTTTGTTACATTAATCACCGAAAGGAACGGCTTGTCCCCTTCAGGAGAAGCTCCTTCTGCCCGAAAGTAAATTCCCTTGCCGTCGGGAGTCGTCTGCACGACTGGCTTGCCCGCAGAATTATTTTCCTCCAGCGGTGTACCAGGATCGTGATAGCGGTCTTCGAACGAACCTTCGAACAATTTGACAGGGGTTGCCGGAGCGGAAGGAGCCACCGCCAAAATGACGCGCTTCCTGTCCTTCCACCGAAGTTCTTCAACGAGAGCCAGGTGATCACCGCTCCAGTCCACACGCCGATAGCGAACCGGAAGCTCCGCCAATTTTCGTGGCGTGCCATCAAACGGCGCGTCCAACAGGAACAGCGTATCTCGCACAGCGGCTTCCTTCCGCGGATCGCCGCCATCTCCGGCTTCCACCCAAAAAACAGAAGCGCTCGTGTCACTCCGCCACTCGTAATCACGCGGGCCGGACGCCACAGCGTCATGAATATTGGGAATATTATCTTCGAGCGGCTTGTCCACTAGCTGCTTCGCCGTTCCACTCTTCACATTCACAACCGAGACGCGCTCCGGAAACGCATAAAAAGGTAGCAAATACGTATACGGATGGTGCCGCTCGAACAAGAGCACATAACCGCCGTCCGGCGAGGGCGAAGCTTCCACAAACACCCCCGCTTTCCCTACCGGTTTGGCCGTGCCATCCAGCCGGATGATTTCCACCTGCGATGTCGCGTAATAATCAAAAAACTGCTCATCCTCGGGGTTCTTCAAGAGATCCTCAAACGTCGCACCGGGAGTCACTCGCCCAAGATTTTGCTGAATCACGGGTCCCGTAGGCACTTCGCTTCGCACAGGCGCCGGACCTCTCTCCGCCGGAACCGTTCTGCATACCAAGCTCTGACTATCGCTCAGCCACTCACACGGCGCCCCAAATATTCCATTGAGCGCAATTCCCGGCAAACGCCGAGCCTGCGCCGTCGCCACATCCACAATCCATAGACTTAGCCCCGCGTCTTCCTTCGCATCGCTAATGTTCACAAAAGAAATCCTGCGTCCGTCAGGCGACCAGTCCGCAAACCGGATCTTCGCGTGCGCAGGCAAACCCGAAATGGAAATCGCCTTGCCGTTCGGCAGCGCTTGCAACTCGATCGAGGTGTCATAGCGCCCTCTGCTCGGACCATCGGTCCTGGGATTAAACCGCAACCCCGCCAATCGCAGCTCCGGCTGCGCCAACTCCGCAATCGTCGGCAACCCTGAGAAATGCTCGATCAATATCCAGCGCTTCCCGGCCGCGCCCCCTGCAGGCGATAGCTGGACACCGGGCGTCGGCAATGCATCGACAATGTCGACGATAGCTTTTGGAGGCTGCTGATATTGAAGATTGGTTTGTGCCTGCACGGCGGGAATCGAGAGCGCCAACAATCCTGTGAACCAGCCAATTCTCAGCGGCACAAATCCTCGAAAAATTCCGAATGTAGCTAACATGCGCGTCACACCTTCCCAACAAGATTGCTCGTGATCTTGGACCGATTAATTCATTGCCGCGCGCATTTTGGCCGTATTTCCCGCCACGGGCAACAGGAATTCGCTGAGTAGCGAGAATGCACTGCCGGCGCCGTTTGCCGCGGAGGCTATGGCAAAAGGCTCTCTCATCTTGGCCCTGTTACTGCGCGTCCGGAGCTTTTGCGCCGGAATTGCCGTTCAAATACCGCTCAAACCAGTAGAGCTGCCAGTTCAGGCTTTCCACAAGATGCTTGGGTTCACCCGTTCTCGTGAGGTTGTGATTCTCGCGCGGGAAGAAAACGATCTCCGAAGGTACCCCATAATGTTGCAGCGCTCGAAACCATTGCTCTCCCTGTTCGATCGGAACACGAAAATCGTTGTCGGAATGGAGAATAAGCGTTGGGGTGTGGACGTTGCGCGCGTACTTTAGAGGCGAAGCTTCCCAGTATTGATCGAAATCGTCGAAAATAATTCCTTTGAAATAGTCTTCGTGGCCGTAAGCCCCATCACGCGTGCCGTCATCGCTGATGAAATTCGATATCGACCGCAAAGTCACAGCTGCCTTGAACCGGTTCGTATGCGAAACGATCCAGTTCGTCATGTAACCGCCGTAACTCCCGCCCGTCACACCCAAGTTGTTTGCATCCACCCAGGGGTACTGCTTCAGTGCCGCATCTACGCCGGCCATGATGTCCTGATAATCCATGACGCCCCAGTTGTTGATTTCACCGCGCTCGAATTTTTCACCGTATCCGGTCGAGCCTCTCGGGTTGCAGAAAAAAACCGCCCAGCCCTTCGCGGCATACACTTGAAACTCGTGATACCAGTCCACGCCGAACATGCCTTCCGGCCCACCATGAATCACCAGCACCATCGGATATTTCTTGCCTGCTTGCCAGCCCAGCGGCTTAACGAAAAACCCGTCGACCGCCCAGCCATCCGTGCTTTTGTAGGCCAAACGCTCGACCGGCTGAAGCTCCAGCTGCGCCCACAACTCAACATTCACATGCGTCAACTGGCGCTCGCCCGAGCCGTCCAAGTTAGAAATGTAGAGATCATCGAGGTGTTGGAAATCATTCGCGAGATAAACCATTTTTCCAGCGCTCTCGCTCACATCGAACGCATGAATGCCTCTCGGCCCTGAAGTCACGGCGGAAAAAGTGTGCGCCGCCGGATCGGCCCGGAAAATGTGCGTTTCGCCCTTCACGCCGGCCGCAAAGCAAACCGAGGCAGGTATCTGCCAATGCAATTCCCCGGCGATCATGTCGAAATCCTTCACCGCAATCTGAGAAGTAGCGCCGCCTGCGGAGTCAGCGACGTACAACTTTGGAAATTGGTGAACCGCAGTCTGCCCCGTGAAGAGAATCTGCTTCCCATCCGGCGACCACCGCGGATTTGCGTCTTCAAAGGCGTGATCAGAGATCTTAGTAAGCGTGCCTCCAGCGGCCGGAATCACCCACACATCTGTATTGTGGCCGTTATCGTAGGCTTTTCCGGTGCGATCCGAGACAAACGCAATGCGGGTCCCATCCGGAGACCATTGCGGATCGATGTCTTCCCAATCCTGCCCCTCGGTGATCTGCTTGGCTTCCCCACCCGGCACGTTCACAACCCATAGGTGTCGCCGCTTGTCGTCAAACCACCCGGTGTCATTAAAGTTGTACTGGATGTGCGTGTAATGCCGCACATCGCTCTTGCGATCCGCGGCTGCCACGCCATCCATCGGCCCCGAAGAGCTGACCACAACGATTCGCGATCCTTCCGGTGACCACTGGTAACTTTGCACCCCGTTCTTCAATTTGGTGAGTGCAATCGCCTCACCCCCACCCGCAATCGAGAGCAGATAAATTTGAGACTTTGGCGTTTCACCCGAGGAAGGATCCGAAGATCGCGCCGAAAGAATTGCCAGCGTTTTTCCATCCGGGCTCCAGCGCGGCGAGCTCGAACTAAAACCTTCCGCGCTAATTCGCCGCGGGGCCGCGGAACCGTCTGCAGGTACAACCCATATCGACGATTCGCGCCTGTTTCTCTTCTGATCGATGGTCGTCAATACATACGCGACCACTTTTCCATCAGGCGAGATATGCGGATCGCCAACAAATTTAAACGAGAGATAATCTTCTGGCGTGATCCCGCGCTTTGTCTGCGCCAGCGTCCCGAGCGAGCCAAAGATGCCTAGGCAGAGGGAGCAAATAACAGCAAACCGCGCGCACAGTTTTTTCATGGTGATGCAGACTCTAGCATAGGAACCAATAAGCACAAACGAGCTCCTTCACCCCAGGAATTCGGCTGTACCCGGCGTAAGACCCGTGTCCATTTCAATCCTAATTTTCTGGCCGCCAGCAAACTTTTGCCGGCGCTGGAAATGAGTCCTTCCAAGTGCGGTCCGCAGTAAATCCTATTGTTGTATTGGAGGGGGAGCGGCGGACATTTTGCGGGCGACGTCTTCCTCGGCCTTGTCGTGGAGTTCGCGGACCTTGGCGAACTCTTTTTGGGCGGCGGCCTGATTGCCGGTGGCCTGGTAGACGCGTCCAAGCCGGTAGTGTGCGTCGGGCTGCTCCGGATCCAACTCCACGGCACGCTTTAGCGCGGCCATCGCGGCTGGATACTTCCCCTGCTCGGTAAGAATGGCCCCAAAATCGAGATACGCAATACGAATGTCATTGTGCAATTGCAAAGCCTTCTTGAGCAACGGTACGGCCCCATCCGGATCATTCTTCTTCATCGCTATATCGCCAAGATATGCCAATGCTTGCGCATTATCCGAGTCGATGGCTAGCTCGCCTCTGAAGTCGATCTCCGCTTCATCGTATTGCTTCAGTTTCCAGTGGAGGTACCCCAGTCCAAAATGCAAGTTGGGTTCCTGAGGTGTGGCCTTTATAGCCTCCTGAAATTCTGCAATGGCTTCCGCTGTCCTTCCCATCCCGTCGAGGGCCTCCCCCGAGAGCACGTGAACCGCCGCCGAGTTGGGCTCGCGTTGCTCGATCTGACGGAACTCCTCGAGGGCGCAGTCGAACTTCTTCGCCCACAAACAGCTCTGCGCCAGCACTTGATGCAGTTGGACATTGCCTGGGTCCGCCTTAGCCGCCAGCTCAAGATGCTTCGCGGCCTCGGCAAACCGCTTCGTTCCGTAGTAGCTCAAGCCGAGCAGCGCGCGCGCCTGTTGGTTGTCTGGCTGGGCCGCCAAAGCGGCGCTGAGAGGGGCTATGGCTTCCTCGAAGTGCCCCTGCTTGAACTCCGCTAGACCTAGATTCAGCTGGATCCCTGGGAGCTCGGGGTCGATAGCGAGAGCCTTCCGGTAGGCAGAGGCGGCCTCTGGGTATTTTTGTTCCCTTGAATAATCCACGCCCAAACTGGCTAAAGCCCCGGCATCGCGAGGGTTGCGTTCGATCACCGCTTGCCAGACTTTCACGGCCTCGTCGAGTTTCCCTTGCTGCTCGAGCGCGATGGCCTCTGCGGGGATGGATCCAGGCGATTGTGCACGGGCACAGGCAAGCGACAGCACCATGGCAGCAAGGAGCTGGAGTGTCATTCTTCTTAAGGAAAGCGGCGCGGCTAACATTAGGATGCCCCTCCCCCCCCACCCCCCGGTTTTTTTGTAAGTGCAGATTCTAAAGGGTTTTAAGTCCTGTGTTTTGGAAGTGCGGATTCTATGGGAGTTACAGGCGCGTTTTGTGGAAGTGCAGATGGTAAAGGAGTTAGCGACTGGTGACTGGAGACTGGTGACTCGTGGAAGAGGGTGGGCCGAGGGCGTGACTGATGATTTGTGACTTGTGGTTTGAGAGGCGGGTAAAGGGGAGTCATTCGTGAAATGGCCCCTCGCGGCTCGGGGTAAGGAGGCGGCCCCTGGTGGCTCGGGGTAAACTGGCGAGGCCCTTCGGGGCTCGCTTCGGGGGCCAGCGTAAACAGGATGAAGGAACATGGGAAAGAGTAGCATGTGATTGGCGAGGGAGTAAACTATTTTACAGGGAACGGTGGGAATCGGGGGTTGAATGGATATTGGGAGCATTGAGTGATGAGGGTGGTTGTGAAGAATTAGCGCTGGAGTATTGGAAAACGCACCGTCTCTTCCCCCCCTGGCTAAACAACACTAAACATACTCGAGGCAAAAGAAAAGCCCCGCTCGTAGTGCGTACGAGCGGGGCCGGGGTGTAACTTCCGGGGTGATTAGAAGTAAATCTTGCCTCCGAGCTGCAAGATTCTCGGGTCAAAGGCAGAGGTGACCTGGCCAAAGTTCGAAGAGCCGAGGCCGGTACTTACGCTGTTCCACTGCGGATGGTTCCAGGTGTTAAAGGTTTCCAAACGCAGTTCCAAACGGCTGCCGCGCGATTCGATGAGCGTGAAGCTCTTGAACAGCGACAAGTTCCAGTTGTCGCGTCCAGGTCCGCGCACATCGTTGTGTGGAATAGTTCCCCAAGCGCCGATGGCCGGAGCGGAAAACGCATCCGGGCTGAACCACTCGTTGACCGTATGAGGAGTCGTGAGTGTGCCAGTGAGGTCTGGCCGGTTATTGCCGCCTACGCCGTTGCCCTGTTGATTGCCAGTGAGGGTGATGTTAATGGGCAGGCCAGACTCCAGGGTGACGATGCCGGAGATTTGCCAGCCACCAACTACTGACTTCAGCAGGTGGTTCTCACTGTGGCGGAACAGCGGGATGTCGTAGATGAAGTCCACAACACCCACGTTCAAGCGGTCATATCCGCTGGATCCTTGGTCATATTGCCAACCTGCCCAGGGATTGGACACCGTGCCCAGGTCACCACCGCCGCTCCCGGCCGAGGTCGGGTCGACTGCGTGCGATAGAGTGTAGAACGCGCGAAGTGTCAGGTCATGGCTGAGCTGTGAGTTCAAGTCCATTTGCAGGCCATCGTAGTGTGTATTGGCTTCGTTTTCCGAAAGAGTAATGGTATTGAAGCCGGGGTACTTCAGGCCTGGTGCGATGTTGTAGTTGACAGACGGTTGCCCGGGAATCAAGCCAGCAACCTCCGGGATCTCGGTCTCGTTAAACAGGTTGATATCCCGGTAGTCATTCTGGTGGCGTCCCTGGTTGCCAACATAACTCACCGTGAACACCGACTTGGTTCCGATAGCGTGTTGCACTCCAACGCTCCACTGGTAGCTGACCGGAGGCTTGTAATCACTTATATCCAAGCCCGTGATGCCGGCAGGGTTAATCGGTAGAGTCACCGGGGTGCCGTTAGAGAGCGCGATGCTCGGATTGAGCATCGTCACCTGGGGAGTGTTGACCTGGAGACTGAAAGGAATATTGGGACCGGCGTTGTACATGTCGTTGCCCTGAATGCGCTCGTACATGATGCCGAATCCACCGCGGATAACCGTCTTGCCGCTTCCTGTCAGGTCATAAGCAAAGCCAATGCGAGGACCGAAGGTAGCCCAATGATTGTTGACGAGGCCCTTCGGAACGCCGACTTGGCCAGGGATGCCGATGCCGTTCAAGTACAGCGGAACGCCGGCGAGAATGGGATTGGGGCTAGTGCCAAGGCCCGGGCTGGCAGGGCTGATGGTGCCGTTTGGCAGCATGAGAGCGGCATTGGCCTGGTTATAAAGCTGGGGGTAGAAATTGCCCATGCGGTCATTCGCTTCATACGTGTGCGGAATGCCGTCCCAACGCAAGCCCAAGTTTAGGGTCAACCTGCGGTTCACGCGCCAGTTGTCCTGGGCGTAGGCGGCCCAGGAAACGTTGTTCCATTGTCCGGCGTCCTGTACGGCCAGCTCTTGGTAAGAGTTGGGCATGCCGAGCAACATGCTGGCGAAGCTGTTTCCGCAAGTGGTGTTGGCCGGGCAAGCTGCGGTCCCGGAAGTAAAGGTGTTATTGAAGCCGAAACCACCTTGGGTCTGACCGAAGAGGTCTTGGGTCTTTTTGTAGAGAGCCCAGCTGCCGCCGAACTTTAGCTGGTGGGGGCCCTTTGTCCAGGACACGTCATCGCGGACCTGGTAGTCATCGGCCTTGTTGTGCCACGGCCAGCTAGAAATCTCGAATTGCGCGCCGCTCTGGCCGCTCAAGTCGATGTTGGGAATGCGGTCTAAATTGTTCGGTCCAGAGAAGAGCCTGGAGTTCGTGGAATCGTAGCCGGCGGGCAGAGCCAGACTGGACAAACCCGAAGCTGCGTAAGGCACGATGTTGATGCGGTTTCCGTTGTAGTTGAAGGCCACTTCGTTGATGAGCGTCGGGCTGATCGTATAAGTGGTGTGAACAACGGCGCTATACGAGGGATTGCCGAAGGTGTCGCCGACGGTAGGAACGTTGTCGCCGCTCCACTGGCTCAGCGCAAAACCTTGCGAGACCTGTTCAGCAATGAAGTGTCCGAAAACGGAGAACTTGCTGGTGAAGTTATGATCGATGCGGACGACCTCTTCCCGCAAAGTCGTGCTTGAGTTGGCGCCGCCATGGAACTCGGCATTTCCGCTCCCGTCAACGGTGTTGTTGGCCGGGAAAATGCCGGCGCTGACCAGGGCCGCTGCGTTAGGATTGATCATGCAAGAGGGAATCACATTGCCAGGGAACTGCGCCCCGCCTACGATTCCTGCCGGCGCTACCCCGCCGGGGCAATTGGCAAAGAGAATGTTGGAGGCGACTTGTGCATTCGACCCCGTACAGGCCCCAATCGTAGTCCCAGGCCCGCAGAAAGTTGGAACGAATATGGGGTTTGGCTTGGCAAGCGAGAGAAGGGAGCTGAAATCCCCGCCATAAGTATTTGTGCCAGGCACCAACTGGTTGACGCCTGCGCCTTGGATCAGGGGGCGCCATTCCATGTTGTAGAAGAAGAAGGTTCTCTTTTTGTCCGGGTTATAGAAGTGGCCAAAAGTTACCGGACCGCCTACGTTAAAACCATAGACGTTAAGGCGCAGAGCGCTGTTCGGCACAAAGTAATTTTGCGCATCGTAATAGTTGTTGCGATTGAATTCCCATGCAGAAGCGTGGAACTGGCTCGTTCCAGACTTCAGAACCATGGTCATGGTGCCGGCCGAGGAGAGACCATAATCAGCGCTGTAGTTGGAAGTCAGAGCGCGGAATTCCGCGATAGCGTCCGATGACGGGGCAATACTCATGCCGCCCGCGCCGCCACGGTCATCGTCTTCGCCACCATCCAGCAAATAGATGTTGTGGTTCTGACGCATGCCGTTGAATTCGACGCTGGCGTCGCCGCCGACCGGCGTATTGACGTAGCCGCTAATCTGGCTTGACGCTCCAGGTGTTAGAGCAGCCAATTGATAAATGCTGCGCCCGTTAATGGCGATCTGGGTCATCTGCTGGTCGGTGATGAGGTTGCTGCGCTCGCCGGAATCGGTCTGAACCTGTACGGCATTGGCTTCAACCGTAACCGTTTCTTGCGATGCGCCCAGTTGCATCTGGAAATCCACGCGGATGCGCGCGCCGACCGTCAGTACGATGTCTTTTTGTTCCGCGACCTTGAAACCTTTGGCCTCGGCTTTGACGACGTAATGGCCGATCTGCAAATCGACAGCGACGTATTGGCCGGAGTCATTCGTGGGAATGACGTGAGTCCCGCCCGTGTCCACGTTCGTCACAGTGACAGTCACATTCGGGACAGCGGCGCCAGAAGGATCGGTAACCGTTCCAACGATGGCAGTTTGCTGCGCGAACGTTGAAGCAGAAAAACCAATCAAGGCAACCAAAAGAACAAGTAGATACCGCAGAGGAAACTTCTTAAACAGAAAAACGATATTCTTAGCAGAACACAACGGCAAATTCATAGTCATGCCTCCACACCCCACGGCGATTGGAAACGCCGTTAACGTAAACGGAGCTTTTCATTGGAGTGCTGTTAATGTCAAGCACTTTTTTTGATTTGTAGTAGCTGCAGCCCAGATGCTTAACCTTGTAACAAAAGCTGGGATGAGAAGGGGCCAGGGAAAATAGGACTAGAAGCTTGGTACTCCTAGTAGAAAGCGGGGCACTAAATCCATTGAGCTGAGTTTATTTCCTAGAAATGCCCGTCTGAAAACGTGCCGAACATGACTCGGGGAGGGGAGTCGATATAGGATTCCTAGGTGACCTCTCTAAGACCCAAGATGGGAAGCCCGCGCCGTCCGAAATTGTTTTTCGCAGCGAGCTTCATCTTTGTGGTGCTCTCCATCTTCTTGTTCGTGCTTGGTTCCGATGGCCAGCAACCCGCGAGTCCGCAGACAAAACCAGCTGACTCAGGCATGGGAGTTGCTACCGGCGGCGCGCATCCGGCAGTTAAAGATGCGCTCTCGCGGCCGATTACGGCGGGCGGATTTGTGGACGGCGCGACTGTGGTATTCAGCGACATCACCAAGCGGGCGGGGCTTGAAAAATTTCTGCATCGTTCTGGAACTCCCGCAAAGAGCACCATCCTTGAAACGATCGGCTCCGGCGTGGCGCTGCTCGACTACGACAACGACGGCTGGCTCGACATCTATCTCTTGAATGCTTCCACCATCGCGGCATTGAAGGGGAAGGAAGCACCGCCGCGAGCCATGCTCTTCCGCAATAATCACGATGGCACTTTTACGGACGTCACGGAAAAAGCGGGTGTGGCCAACGAGCGATGGGGAGTTGGTGTCGCCGTCGGGGACTACGACAACGATGGATGGCCGGATATTTATGTCGCGAACTTTGGGAAGAACCGTCTTTATCACAACAATCATGACGGAACATTTACGGACGTCGCCGAAAAAGCTGGAGTGACTGTGGGCGGCTGGTCGGCGGGACCTACCTGGGGCGATTACGACCACGACGGCTTGTTGGATCTGTTTGTTCCGGGTTACGTGAAGTTCGATATAGACAATCCACCCATCGCGGGACTAGGACGCATTCCCCCCAATTTTTGCCAGTTTCGCGGGATTGCCGTGATGTGCGGGCCGCGGGGTCTGCCCGGAGAGAGCGACCACCTGTTTCACAACAATGGCGATGGCACGTTCACGGATGTCAGCGTCAAGGCGGGCGTTTCCGATCCGAGCGGCTATTACGGTTTGGCTTCGGCTTTTGTGGACGTGGATGATGACGGATGGGTGGACCTAGTTGTGGCCAATGATTCGACGCCGAACTATCTCTATCGCAACAAGCACGACGGCACATTTGAGGACGTGAGTTATGCCTCGGGATTTGCTCTGAGCGAAGATGGACGCGAGCAGGCCAGCATGGGGATCGCGATAGGCGATTACCAGAGGAATGGGAGAATCGATCTTTTCACGACAACGTTTTCCGACGACTACAAGACGCTTTACCGGAATGACGGCCAGGGCAATTTTTCGGATGTCACGTACCAGGCAGGTCTGGCGGGTCCGACGATCCCTTTTCTGGCCTGGGGAACGGGATTCCTCGATTTTGACAACGACGGCTTGCTGGACATTTTTATTGCCAACGGACACGTTTATCCGGAGGTGGACAAACAAGACTGGGGCACAACCTGGGCGGAGCGGCCGCAGCTATTCCGGAATCTGGATGGAAAGAAATTTCAGGAAGTTCCGCCCGCGACGGGGAGCGGGCTGGCGGACGTTATCACGGCGCGAGGCGCAGCTTTCGGCGATATTTTTAACGATGGCGTGATCGATGTGGTGATCAACAACATCGATTCGAGGCCTACACTTCTGCGCAATGTGCTGAAGACTGGAAATCATTGGCTGGAACTGAAGCTCATCGGTGGGCCCAAAAGTCCGCGCGATGCCAACGGGGCGAAGGTATTTCTGACCATAGGCGGAACTCGGCAGCGGGGGGATGTGTATAGCGGCGGGTCCTACAGTTCGAGCTCGGATCAGCGCATCCACTTTGGCCTGGGCACAGCCACGAAAGTAGATTCCCTCGAGGTCGATTGGCCTAGCGGTGCAAAGGAAAAAATCGCCGTGCCAAACATCGATCGCATCATTACAGTTCAGGAAGGAAAAGGCTCCAGAAAGAAGGGCAACTAGAAAAAGGCACACAGCGGCAATACGTTCTCGCTGTTTATAAGTTCCAGATGTGGAGAGTCCTTAGAAATTGGGAGAGACGGGAGCATTGCTGCTGGGAATGACTTCCAGAATCCTGGCATCCAACTGGTAAGCATCGGCCTCGACAGAGCCTGCGGGACCATCGTGGACAAACGTAGTGGAAGCGAGAGATTGAATCGGGATGTCAATGTCCTTGCCCGGCCCGACGCTTTTGCAAACGGTGCCTTTCCCAGGAATAGCCAGCGTCATGGATGCGGGCTTCAGTTCTTTTCCCGAGACTGGGGTAACGTTTAAAATTCCGGTAACGAGCAGATCGGTGGTATTTGTAAAACAATAGGATTCCTTGGGGCTGTGAATTTCCTGAGTGGAGTCCGTCGAGAAAATCTTGAAATTGCTGAACGCGTGACGACGGTAGAATCGGTGTCCGTCCAGCTCCACGTAGAGCTCGGCAGTCTGCGGGAGCCAAAGCTGTTCGTTCCGCGTCCGGAAATGAACAGAAGCGTACTCGATCGAGATATGCTCGCGTGTGAGATGAATTTTCTCAATGGGCTTGAGCAAATCGGATTCGAGCCGGAGCACTTGAAACGTCTGGGCGTCAATCCAGGCACGGCCAATCAGTTGGAGCGGATAACTGAAGCCGTTGATGACATAGGAACGGAAAGCATAAAGGTCGTTCTTCTTCTCTTCGAATTGGACCAGCCAAGTTGGGTGGCCTTTCCATTCGCCGAGTCCCTCACAGGTGAAATGAAAACCCTTGGCAAGCAATGGATGAAAGATCAAGCCATGCTCGGTCAAATTGGCAGTGCGAATTCCCGAGGGGAACTGTTGCGCGCGGACGATGCCGCCGTTGCGGTATTCCTGCAATTGGAAGCCACCCTGAGCATCGTGAGAGACCGAGACGATGTATTCGAAGGTGCGTACATCAGCGGTGCCAGGGACTCCGGCTGCATTTAGCTTGTAGTGCTCTACACGCTCCAAGGCATCGAATTTTTGCAAGGTGCTCAGAAGCTGCTCGGCACGCTGCCCGGCTCCATGCAAAACAGCAGAGAGCGAGCAAGGAACATCAACGGTGACCTCTGGAGTGATCTCATCCACACGCGCCGGAATTACAGAGTGCGGGTCGGGAGACGAAGCGGGCTTTGGTGGGGAGATTTCAGGGGCTTCCACAGTTGGAGAGATAGTTGCTGCGGGGGGCGTGGAAACTGGCGGGGGCGCGGCAATAGGCGGTGCGGCGGCGGGGGCCGTGGCAGGTGCGGCCACGCGTGCGGCGGGGCGCGCCAGTGCAAGGTCATCGACCGGAGTAAAATTAGAATCAGCGACGGCAGCCGAGTCAGTGGCTCCCATGGGGGATCCCGCTGGTGCTGCAACAGGCACGGCATCGGAAGATGGACCTGGATCGCCGCCTGAGGATTGGACTGCTTTCTGAACCTGTTCCTGCATCCTGCGGACGCGATCGGCGCCGGCACCCTCGGGCGCCAATTTGAGATAGCCCTCTGTATCGCGTAAAGCTGCCGGAAAGTCTTCGGTGCGAATGTGGAGATTGTAGAGCAGCAGGTAGATCTGGGGGTTCTCCGGTTTCAAATCGCGTGCGGCGGACGCAAAGGTGACGGCTTCCTTAAAACGTCGCTGCCCGGAAAGCGCAACGGCGAATTCGAATTGGCCGCGCCAGGACGAAGCATCAAGGGCAATCACTTTGCGAAGAAGCGGCTCGGCGTCGGAGAAACGTTTCTGGGCGTTGAACATCGCCGCGAGGTCCACCATCGCCTGCGGATACTTTTCCGCACTCAACTCAATGGATTTTCGCAGCGCCGTCTCCGCCGCAGCTGTCTCGCCCATTCTGTTTTGTGCCAGTCCCATAGCTGCGTAGGCTTCGTAGTAGGTAGGATATCTGGCGATGGCACGTGCAAATTCAGCGACAGCGCCGCGGTAGTCGGACTTCTCGGCGATGAGTTGAACTCCCTTCGCGAACAATTCTCGAGCTTTGGGCGGAACACTCAGCTCGTGCTGCGAAATTGGATTTACAGATTTGGGCGCGGATTCGCCGCTGGCCGTCCGTAGAAGGATGTCTTTGTAGACATGTCCCGACCCATCTGGCCGGATGAACTCGCGGACGGGGACGTAACCTTCGTGCTGAACCGATAGATAACAATTGCCGGGTATATCATCGAACTCGTAGGTGCCATTCCCGTCCGAGTAGGCAAATTCGATCGGTGTACCCATGGCATTTTGCAGCTCTAGGCGAGCCTCGCTGATGACACGGCCTGAACCCTCTTCGCGAATGTAGCCGGACAGGATTTTCTTCAGGGGTTCTTGTTGCGCAAGGCATTGGACGGGAGCCAAGAGCAGAAGAGAGAACAACACACGTGCATACCATCGCCGCATAAGCCAATTCCCAGGCGAGATGATAGCAGGAGGCAACGTACAGCACCAGCATGGTCTAAGGCGAAAAATAGCGACCCTCAGGTTAACCTAGACGCTCCATTGGACGACAGTATAGGAACGCGGCGGCAGCTCCAGGGTCGTGCGCCCTCCCGCAGTCGAAGGTTTGTCGGCCTTTTGGGGCGCCACGCGCGCTGGCGCGTCGAATGTGTTTGCCGCTTTCAGGTCGTTGCCCGTAAGGACCACGGCATCGCCGGCGCGGGGGGAAGCCCCCTCCCAAACGATTTCGACCTGATGAGCTTTCGCCAAGTCTCGATTCAGCAGGAACAGCGCGCTCTTACCGGCTTCCGCTTGATATGTCCCAGCCGCGTCCACGTAGCTGACTGCGCCCATGCCGGAGACTTCGTAAGTCGGCGATTCCACCAACAGCTCGAGCGCCGCACCGTGGGCAAACTCGAGCGCCCAACTATACGGATAATAAATTGTCTGCCGCAGAAGACCATTCTGGTTCGTCATGATCGGCGCGATAACATTGATAAGTTGCGCCAGGCAGGCGAGTTGCACACGGTCTGCCTTGCGAATCAACGAATTGAGGAGGCCTCCGACGAGAAGCGCGTCTTCGAGGTTATAGACTTCTTCCAACAGGTGAGGTGCGCTTTGTCTGTGGCCGTTCGTCGCGTCACCGGTCCGGGCCCGATACCAGACGTTCCATTCATCGAAACTCAGCCACAATTTCTTTGCGGAGCGCTTGTGTCCGCGAACCATGTCGCACACTGCGGCCACTTCGTCGATTTGCTTCTCCATGCTCAGGTTCATCGCCAGGAATTTCGAGCTGTCTCCGCCTGTTTCCTGTCCTTCATTCCCGAAATAGCGATGCAAGGAAATGGCGTCGACGTAGTCGTAGCACTGCTCCAAAACTTCCCGGTCCCATTCCAGATAAGTCGGCATGCCGGGGCCGCTCGACCCGCACGCGATGAGCTTTAGCGACGGATCGACGTAGCGCATCTGCCGGGCAGCATCCTCAGCCTTCAAACCATATTCGGTTGCCGTCATGTGGCCGATTTGCCACGGGCCGTCCATCTCGTTGCCGAGGCACCATTTTTGAACTTTGTAGGGCTCCGCGACGCCGTTCTTGCGCCGCAGGTCGCTCCAACGAGTGCCTTTGTCCAAATTGCAATACTCCACCAATGCGGCCGCTTGCTCCGCGGTCCCAGTGCCCAAATTCAAGCCCAACAGAGGTTCCGTCCCAACGAGACGGCACCAGGAGAGAAACTCATCGGTTCCAAACTCGTTCGAATTCATCGAATTCCACGCCTTGTCCAGCACCGCCGGGCGGCTGGCCTTTGGTCCGACTCCGTCAAGCCAGTTGTATCCGGAAACAAAATTTCCGCCGGGGTAGCGAATGATGGGAACACCGAGTTTCTTTATTTCGTCGAGAACATCCTTGCGAAAGCCGTTGCTGTCCGAAAGTTTCGACTGGGGATCGTAGATGCCTTCGTAAATGGCCCGGCCGAGGTGTTCGAGGAAGGAGCCAAACACTTCCCGATGCACGGGAGCAATCGTCCGACGGGAATCGGCGTAGATGCGGACTGGCTGGCCCGCATTCGACGAGGCCGACTGGCGGAGCAAATTCCGCCCGAATGCAAAGTTCGCACCCAAAGCCATTCCTGCTTTGGACGCATCTTGTAGAAAATGCCGCCGAGAGACTGAACGCATTTGGAGAGCTCCTCCGCAGACTCAAATAAATTGTGACAAGTTCGATTCCCATGCGAGCCGCAAAAGCCGCGGACACGTCTAATTCTCCGCGATGCCTAAGTAAGTCATCAGACCGGCCGTGATTGTACTCCCCAAGTCAACGACAAGCGCAAGCGTGGGATCGTACGCTGCAAATCGTACAAGCCAATTGTTCTTTTCCTCTGGTCCATTAAATCGTGTTAACGTACGCGGTCCGCGCGTCTCATATCCTAAGCTTTCCAGGGGTGGAGAATTAGGATGGGTGCCCGGAACTGCTGAAATTAATCGGCCATTTGGTGGGAATCCAATGTTTGATCTTGCGTGGCAGCGCGGGACCAACGCAGGAGCACGCGTTGCAAGCGGGGCGCGGAATGACGGAGTGCGGTATTGGAGTGCGTTAGATGAGCAAGGAGAAACACGGAATCCACCGAATCGCTGAGATGGCGAACGTTTCCATCGGCACGGTGGATCGCGCGCTACACGGGCGAGGCGGCATCAAGGAAGCCACTCGCAAGCGCATTCTGCAAATTGCCGAGCAAATCGGTTACTCGCCAAATCTGGCAGCTCGCGCTCTTTCGGTAGCGAAATCCCGGGTGCGTATTGGCGTGTGCATCCCCAAGGAAATCCATTTTTTCTACGACCAGCTCTGGGGCGGAGTCCTGGACGAAGCGCATCATCTGGAGCAGCTCGGAGTCGAGTTTGAAAACCGGCCCGTGCAAGCTTTGGGTGAAGGCGACATAGAGGCATTCAAGGAACTGATGGAAAGCCACGTCGATGGAATCGTGCTCACCGCCGGAAGCCCGAAGGAATTAACGCCACTGATCGACGAAGCAGAAGAAAAAGGAGTTCGCGTAGTTTGCGTTTCCACGGATGCTCCAGGGAGCCGTCGTTCGAGCATCGTCTGCGTCGAGCCGCACTTAAACGGCAACCTGGCGGGTGAATTGATGGGCAAGTGTGTTCCGCCGGGCTCCAAAGTGGCTGTCGTTGCTGGGATGCTCTCGACCGAGGATCATCGCAAGAAAACCGACGGCTTTTCCGAGGGGTTTCTGCGCCACTGCCCCGGAGGAAAAATCGTAAGCGTGGTCGAAGGCCGCGAGGACGAGAACGAAAGCTACCAAAAAACGTCCGACCTCCTCCGGCGTTTCTCTACACTTGATGGCCTTTATGTGAACACCGTCAACTGCCTTCCGGTTTGCCGCGCTCTCGGCGCGCGCGGATTTGAAGGAAAAGTAAAGCTCATCACCACGGACCTCTTCGCCGAGATGGCTCCGTACTTCCAAAAAGGAATCATCACCGCCTCGATTTACCAGCACCCTTACCGTCAAGGCCAAATCGCCGTGCGTCTCCTTGCAGACAACCTCACAAACAAAGTCCATCTCCCCCCGGCAGCACATCTAAGCCCAGGGGTTGTAATGTCCTCGAACCTGCATCTCTTCCGCGAAATACGGCTCACAGAAGCTAAGTCGGGTGAGCCTGCCCTCAAGAGCCGCACTGTCTTGCAAGCTTAACAATTCGTCCGGTTATGGCTCAGTTTCCGATTATTCGGATGTGCTCGAATAATCGGAAACTTGAAATCTACATGCGCGCGACGGCGTTAGTCAGAAGTCAACGGACTCTAGCGAACTTCCCGCGTTCTCAGCTAAATCTCTTATATTACCTGGTGGCCGCTCACCTTTCTTTCGGCTCTACGGGAGCACGCAAATGGAAAATCGAATACTTCACAAGATATTTTCCAAGCCGCTGTTGGAAATGGCCAGCGTGCGTGGAGTCTTTCGTTCATTCTGCGCCCCGTTGTTTTTCGTCATGATACTGATCCCTGCGATAGGAGTAGCCCAGACGCCGCAGCAGTCGAAGCCGACGGGCTCAAATCCAACTCCGGAACCTGCTATTCCCGCCATCCTCGCCGCCTTTGATAAGTACGAAGTCGTTGCTGTAGGTGCAGCCCATGGAATGAAAGACGTGGATGACTTCATTCTCACGCTGATCCGTCACCCGGCGTTCTCAGAAAAGGTAAACGACATTGTTGTTGAGTGCGGCAACTCGCTGTACCAACCCGTTCTCGATCGCTATATCGCCGGAGAAGATGTGCCGTTCACGGAAGTCCGAAAAGTGTGGCGGAACACTTCGCAATTTATGTGCGGCACGTCAGCATTCGTCGAACAAATATTTCCGTTGGTGCGCGCGATCAACCAGAAGTTGCCGGCCAGAAAGCGCCTCCGCGTGCTGGCTGGCGATCCTCCCCTGGATTGGGACCAGGTGAAAAGCCGCGCGGACTTCCCAAAAAGTTTTGACCGCGATGCCGGTCCCGCCGCCGTGATGGAGAAGGAGGTGTTCTCAAAACAGCGCAAGGCGCTAATGTTGTTCGGAATTTATCATCTGACCCACGCAGCTGATCCGACAGATCCTAGTGCTGTATCGATTTTTGAGAAAGAATATCCAAATCTGACATTCGTCATTAGTGACCCCGGCACTTTCGATACCGACTCTCCGGCGCTATCCGCCGGCCCATTCGCATCTTGGCCGATCCCATCACTCGCGCTGGCCAAAGGCACGTGGTTAGGCGCATTGGATTTGAGTCAATTTCTCCCTCCGGGAATATCGATCGACAAGGACTGTAACGTACACATTGTCGTTCTCAAGAGTATGCAAAGACCGATGGAAGACTTTGTCGATGCTTTCCTTTACTTCGGCCCTCAGGACTTAAGATTAAAGGAGCAAATGCCAGCTGATATTGCTTTGGACGTCGACTACATGACGGAATTGGCGCGGAGAGACGCCATGTCGGGATTCTCGACGATCGGGACGCTAAAGGAATTCGATCAGAGAATTTTGAATAGTGCCGAAAACCCCCTGCTTGGGTTCAAGCAGGCGGATACCAAGGCTATTGCGAGAAGATGCCTCGACCGAAAGGCCCAAAGCAGCGCACCTACACCTAAATGAGTCTCGAAAAAAAAGGACGTGTGACCGCCATGCAGTTTGTTACCTGTCGCCTGCATTAGGTCAGTACGCGGTTCGCCATGTTCCGCCCAATAGTCCCCACATGCCCGAGAAGTCGTCCAAGTGAACAGCGAGGCCGTAATCTCACACCTCCGATAGGGCAAGAGGGTTATCCTAAGCTGTGCTGCCGGAATCTGCTCGTTCATTGAACCTCGGGAGGTAGATATCCATGGCCGCGAGAAAAATCGGGTTTGCCGTCGGATTGCTCGCTGGCGTCGCTCTCACGCTTGTCGTGCTTCAGCTCTGGGGAGAATATCTCGACCGGACGATTTCTGAAGCTGCCCAACCGCGCGTCTTGCGCCCCGTCAGACACAATCAAGAAGCTGTTTTTCCTGATTCTTCGAAAAATCTGCCAGCCGCATGGCTCCCGGAGTTCACGGGGCAACAACACGATGCATGGAGGGTTCGTGGCTTAGGAGGTAATGATGTAACACTCGGAGATTTCAAGGGAAAGGTTGTGTTCCTGAACTTTTGGAGCACGACTTGTGAACCCTGCATCGCGGAAATGCCCGGGATAGAAGGCCTTCGTATTTCTCAGAAGGACGAGAAAGTCGCTTTTCTGGCCGTAACCGAAGATGACGACAGTACTGTCCGTGAGTTCCTCAAGAAACACACCTTGCAGATACCTGTGTACTTGAGCAGTGATAAACCTCCTTCTGATCTCCTCGCTCAGGGTATCCCGACCACATTCATACTGGACACGCACGGAGCGGCAATGTTGAGGCACATCGGTCCAGTAAATTGGGACGATGATAATGTCAGGGCCTACATTCAAGACCTCCTAAAATAAGATAGCTTCAATTTCGCAAGAGCCCTTCCTTCAAGGCCTGGTTAAAGTACTATCCGGAGAATTGAAATTAACCCTAAGATCAATTGATTGGGTGTCTAGAAACCAGGACAACTTGGCGCCTGCTGAAGGTTGCCGCACCGCCGCGTTCACCGGGTAGGTTCATCAGCGAGCGGCGTTCCCTGTAGCTTTTGTAAGTCTCTCTTTATGAGCAACTTAAAATGGTATTAACGGATTCGGGGAGTACTTTTGCCGCCGGGATTCCCACCTTTTTCCACGACCGTATAATTGATATATGGGGAGTTACCCGAACCCAATTCTTGTACCAAATAACTCGAAACGTTCTTCGTATTCTGGGGTTAGTAGCAGTAAGGGTCGTGCCCGTTTAAATTTTCGATCCGCATAGACAAATGGAAGGCTGCCACTCAGCCAAGTTGATTAAGGGAGGAATTTGCAATGCCTAAGCGAACACTCATTCGAGTACTTCTTCTTGCTCTTTGCATGCCGTTGGGGCTCGCGTGCATGGCGTCTTCTGCCTCCGCGCAAATCGCGGTGGGCATCTCCATCCGCGTCGCACCTCCGGCAATTCCCGTTTACGTGCAACCTGCCTGCCCGACCGAGGGCTATCTCTGGACGCCCGGTTATTGGGCTTATGGCGCGAGTGACTACTATTGGGTGCCCGGCGTATGGGTGGCTCCGCCAAGCGCGGGTGTGCTGTGGACTCCCGGATACTGGGGCTTCGCCGGAGGAGTTTACGGATTTCATGCCGGCTACTGGGGACCACACATCGGCTTCTACGGTGGCGTGAATTACGGATTCGGTTATGGCGGAGTAGGATTCGTGGGCGGCGAATGGCGCGGCGGACACTTCGCGTATAACACCGCCGTGCTCAACGTAAACACCACGGTCGTCCACAACACCTTCGTCGACAAGACGGTCGTAGTCAACGCAAATGTGGGCGTCCGCGCGAGCTTCAACGGCCCTGGCGGAACGGCGGCGGTAGCAACGGCTCAGGAGCGGGCGGCGGAGGCTGAACCGCACGTGCAACCGACGGCCGAACAGATGTCTCACGAACACAGCGCCAGCCTGGACAAGTCTAATTTCGCTTCAGCGAATCACGGCCGGCCCGCGAATCCCGCGATGAGCAAAGTCGGAGAACGCGCGCACAACCAGCAGGAGCGCATCGCCAATGGCGTCGCGAGCGGCAAAATGACGCCCGCCGAAACAGCCAAAGTCGAAAACCAAGAGGCGCACATCAATAAGCAAGTCAAGGATGATCGCGCGGCCAACGGCGGCAAGCTGACTGCCGCGGAGAAGAAACAGGTGAATAAAGAACAGAACAAGACGAGTAAGGAAATTCACAACGACAAGACCAAGAATAAGGAAAAGGATAAAAGCTAGTACCCCCGCGCATTCGTAACAGAAACTGCCGATCGTAGGATAAACCAAAGCCGGGAGGCGAAGTTGCCTCCCGGTCTTTTTTTGATTCTTCTCTCAGTGCTTCTCGGCTCCCCGAAAATCAAATCGCCATGTCAGTGGGAGTGGCTAAGGACGAAACGTCATCCCTCAGGGTCTGATTAAGCGCGGTGAGAGGACAATTGCGTCCGTGTCTGGCTACAGGAGACGCTCCACGGACAGAATGCGCTGTAGAACCGAATGCCAATGCGCTGAGGAAATACTTATTCGCCGACCGCCCAAGCACGGGCGCTCTCGAAACTCTGTCCGTTGTTCCAAACCCTGCGGTTCCAATCATTGCCTATCGCCTCGAAGGCCTGCTGCGCCATCTGCTTGTCGTTCGCGGAAAAGGACATGTACGCGATGCGATTCTCGCTCAAGTTCGAAACTCCGTAAGTCTTCTTCAAATCTTCATAGCCCTGTTTGATTTTCGGCCAGGACAGCCCCTCCATCGAATCGCGATCCGTGTCGCATTGGCACGCCATTTGGCCCGCAATCTCATAGTACAAAATGCTGCCCTCGGTGCCGCCGACTTTCTGCGAGATTTCCTCTGCGAATCTCTGCGTGTCGCCTTCCTCGCCATGCCATTTGGGCAGAACGAAGTTTGCGTATTCGGTGTAGTAGGCATGGAATCCCGGCTCAAACGCGGAGGCCCGGTCGAAAAGCTCTCTTGCTTCCTTCTTGTCCCAGCCCTCCGCAAGGGCCACGTTGAACATTACGGAGTACCATTCGGGGCACTTCTCTTTTAGTTTTGCGGCTTCCACGAGTGCGTACTTCGCTGAAGCGATTCGATCTCCAAACAGCTCCCACCCCGAGTCTTTGACAGTGTTGGCGTAACCGCTTCCTCTCGCCTCCCAGGCATAGTTCACGTAAGCCTCGGCGGTTGCTATGCGTGCCGTGGCCGAACCCGGGTACGCTTTCACCCACTTTTTCAGCGTGGCGAGGTGCGTCTCCCAATCGGAATCCGTCGATTTATCCTTGGCGGGCGGTGTGCTCACGCCTTCGTAAAAGAAGGAGAGCTTCCAGATGTCACCGGGGTATCTGGTGTTTGAGGTCCGCGCCAGCTGCGCTTCTTTTTCAAGCTGATCGAAATGGTCTTCTGACATGATTACCATGATGCGATTCTGATAGTTGGTCGAATCTTCCGGGGTTTCGGTGGAGGAGGCCGGTACGGAGGCCTTTCCTTTTCCAGCAGGGTCCGCCTCTGCGGCTTGGTGGCCTTGGCCGTAGCTCTGAACAGCCTGCATCACTGTGCCCATGTCCACTGGTGCGTAGGCCTGCGTTTTGCCGCAGGACGCTCCCCAACAGCCGACCCCGCAAACCAGCAGAAACGTCAAGATGTTTCGTGAACGTACTCGTGTTATCCAGTTATTTGCGCTCATGCGCCAATTTTACGAGACGTGGCGACTGGCCGATACTGTACGAAAGGGCTAATAACCATGCATTTTTAAGCACACCGCGCTCTCTGCGCTCATACAACATTCCGTTGTCTCCGCGCGGGTTCGAGGCGATAGGAAATGATTGGAACCGCAGGGTTTGGAATAGCGGACAGGGCTTCGAGGGCGTATGTTGGCGGTTGAGCTCTTGTGACTACCCTACCGAATATCCACTTCGAGGAACCCAAAACCTTTTAACATGCCCGAAATCGTGCTGCGCGCGTTATCAGCGGAGATTTTGAGGATGCCATCCTGCAGGGCGGCTTGCCGCAGCTGGCGCTCGGCCTCTTCGCGAACCTCGCTTTCGAGGTTGGGGTCAGGGGAAGAGAACAACCCAGTGTCGCGGGAATAGACTCTGGTCCTCGCATTATCGATTCGGGTGCTCAAGACTTCCGCTGCCGGCAAATGAATGGACACTTTGTGCCCTTGTATTTGGACGTCGCTCGGCTGCAAACCCGCGAGATTGATGCCCCCCACCACTTCTCCGTGTACCACCAGCAGGAGGCGATCACCCGCCAGAAATTTTGGCAGGTAAGCATTGTCGTGCTCGCCCGAAATAATCTTATCCATCGTGTAGCTCACGGTTTCCAGCCGCTGGAGTTGCTGAATTTGATGAACGACGGTCGGCTGATCCACATTGAACTGCGTGCGCCCTCCTCGCAAATTGCTTATCAGGCGGAAGAGACCGAGCCCAGTCGACAACCACACCAGCGCTCCTATCAAAATAAATGTAAGAACTGCGCCCAGGAGGGCTCCCAGGACCCACGAGTACCCGCTTCGCGAGTTTTGTCGCGTTACGCGAGCTGGTGGTTCGTTAGCGAGTGGCGCATTGTCAATCGTCATCTGTTTGCCCAACGACTTTAGTGTAGAACATGCCGAAACTCATTGCCCGCATTCCTTCGTATCGCACACTCAGCCGCCAATCCCTAAGATATGCGCACGGCTAGGCTCTTGGCGTACGTTGCCGGCTTGCGGTTCGCGTACACCCATGACAGGATCATTTGAGAACGGTTTGAGGACTGCAACCAAGGTCATGACAACGCCAACCGAGGATCAGGGCGTTTTGGTACCCGCAGAGGTGCTGACTCCGGTTCAGCGTCCCTCACGCAAACGGCAAGCCGTTGCTTTCCTGGTCGCTGCCGTCTCGGACTTTCTATCCTTCTGGACGGTACTTGCACCGCCCATGCAATGGCTGATTGACCTGGGAACGGCGTTGCTCCTGTTTTTAATCCTCGGACGTCGATGGGTGATTTTGCCTGGCTTGATCGCGGAGGCCATACCCGGAATGGGCGTCTTCCCCGTGTGGGTCCTTGTGGTCCTCTCTATCATCGTCTACGACGACATCAAACTCCGCAAACGCTAGACGCGGGTTAAGAATGGCCAAGCAGGATTTGTTTCGATCGCGTTGGCTCATTCCTGCGAGGGATGGATTTCGATGTAGTCCAGCGCGGCATGCTCCTCACCATCGGGAACGCCCTCGATGCGGATGTTGTCGCCGGGGCGAAGCGCCAGACCAAGGATTCGTCGCCGTGTGGAAGAATCTCCTCCGGGCTTTGTTGCCGGCAAATGATCGTCAGCGACCCATTCATCGACTTCCTTATCGCCAACTAGCACGCGAAACTTCGACTTCCCATTGTTCTGGTCAAAATACTCCACATCGATCTCATACTTGCCAGCAGCACCATCGAAAGCGAAGGTGGCGGAACACTTTTGGGCCGGAGGGACGCATTCAATCGCCTTTCCACCCGAAGCAGTTTCACGTGGAACAACCTCAAACGGCGCGTAGCCTTGCAGCTGCATGGCTTCGGCCTCAATGCGGCCGGGATAATGCCCGACTCGGCCGCGTTGATCGGGTATGCCGGAGATTGCAAAAAACCAATTGCACACGGCGTCGCGCCAGACAATCGCGTGTCCCGCTTGATATTCGAGACGTCGCAACACTTCCTCGTATCGCTCTTCATCGACACGGCCTTTCAACGATTTCCAACGCCGCACAAAGCCTGCAGCAAGCTCCGCGCCTTCGTAATGTGAATCGTAAATGTGTTGGATGACCGTCTTTCCCGAAGGAAGGACATAGGTATACGGCACATGGTGAAAAAACAGAAGCAGTGAGGCCGGAGTGGACTTCAGCGATTCATACATCTTCGCCACCGGAGCACGGTATTGGTCGACGTAGCCCGTGCCCGTGGCTACAGTGCGGTCCATTCCAACGCCGTCGTGGTCGGCCCGGTGCCATTGTCCCCAGCCATTTCTTTCCGACGATTCGACGCCAGGTCCGTAGTGGCCGCCAAGAATATCCGTGAGCGTGCCCGCTCCCAGCGGACCGGTATAACTTTCATAGACGGTCCAGGAAGCAAGCAGCATGAATCTGACGGTGTAGACGACCGTGGGTTCGTCTCCGAAATTCAGCCGGGTCCATTCGTCGGCAATCACTTTGGCAGAAAGATTAGGGTTCCAAGAAAGTCGCCCATACCCATACAGATTGGCCATCGCCAACGGGTGTGCCAACCAGTTCTCATCCATGCCGACGTTCACGACGCCGACATATCCTCCCAAGGGACGATGAAAAGTCTTGCCTGCCACTATGTCCTTTACTGGCGTAGGCCCTTCGCCTGCGCGCATATCGAAATCAAGAACTTGCTTCCACATCGTCGGTAGAAAGCACAAATGCCGCTGCTGGCCGGTATATTCCTGCGTGACCTGCAATTCGATCGCCTCATTCGTTTTTTCGAGGCCGCTGAAGAGTGGCGAAACCGGTTCGCGCACCTGAAAATCAATCGGTCCATGTTTGATCTGGATGATTACGTTGTCGTCGAACTTGCCGTCGAGCGGGTGGAAGATGTCGTACGCCGCGCGTGCGCGATCATTCTTCAGATTGGTCCAGTCGAGATGGTGGTTGTAGACGAACGCGCGATAAAAAACAATTCCGTGATGCGGCGCAAGCGCGTGCGCAATCACATTGGCCGCATCCGCTGGCGTGCGACCGTACGTTGCGGGGCCGAGGCGGCCCTCCGAATCCGCCTTGACGACAACTCCTGCAAAATCCGGAATGAGCGCGTAAAGTTGATCAAACTTCTTCTTCCACCACTCGGCGACGCGCGGATCTGCTGGATCAAACGTATCGAGGCCGCCGATCACTTTTGGGCTGCTGACGTCGACTGCGATGGAAAGCCGAACTCCCCACGGACGAAACACGTCGGCGACGCGAGCGAGCTGCGGCAAAAAACTGTCTTCAAGAACGCGCGGATTTGCGTTTACGTTGTTGATCGCGCATCCGTTAATTCCGATGGAGGCAAGTAAGCGCGCGTAATCGCCTGCCCGCGTCAAATCAGCTCGCACGTTGCCGTTTTCGAAAAAGATCGACGGCCCTGCGTACCCCCGTTCAATTCGCCCGTCGAGATTGTCCCACTGATCCACCCAACGAATTGGCGCGGAGGGCTGTTGCGTTTCGTGCAAAGCGGAAATGCTTTCTTCTCGCGCGATCTTGCTGAGCAACGCAAATACTCCATAAAGAACGCCGCGCTCCGTTGTCGCCGAAACGATCAGGCAGTCGACGCCGTGGAATTTTTCCGTGGAAAGCAGGAAGCCGTCATCCTTAAGCTCTGCACTTGCATGAAAACTTGGAGAGCCGCCTCGTAATGCGGAGAGCGTGCCGATGACGATGGCACTCTCTTGCGGAAGGCTCCTGACTTCGCGCAGGCTCCGCCTCAGCATCCCACGAACGCCGCGAAGCAATTCGGTTTTCGCGGAATTGAGCACGGGAGAATCGCCGAGAACCACCACAGTCACAGGCAGGTCCGAGTACATCTTCGCGGCAAGCTCCTCCAGCGGCGCGTAGCGTAGCCAAGCGTCAGCCCCCGTTTCCGCTCGCGCGCCATCCGACACGAACGCCATAAGCAGGAGCGCGCAGCAAAACCCCGCATGTCGTAAACGCCGCATGAAATTGCCCGCTTTCAATCTCGCGAGAAAGATTCGCCGTGTACGTTAACGGCCGTGCTATAGTACCAGCCGTTTTTCAGATTACAAGTATCGCTATTTTTTCTCGGAGGTTTTGATGAAGTTTTCTTCTCCTGCCCGGCTTGCTCTCGCCACATCTGCGGCCCTCCTCATTTGCGCGCCAATCTTTCTGCGCAGCCAGGCGCAGGACGTTCCCGCCTACCGCAATCCAAAACTGCCCATCGAACAGCGCCTCGCCGATCTTCTCTCGCGCATGACGCTCGAAGAAAAAGTCGCTCAGATGGAAGGCGTCTGGGAGAACCCGGCCTTCATGAAAACTCCCGAGTCCCGTTTCGTCGATGACAAGGGCGCGTTCCTCCCCGACCACGCGGCCGTCCTTCTGAAAGACGGCATCGGCCAGATGTCGCGGCCCAGCGAATCCTCCCACGGCCCGCGTGAAGAAGCAGAGCTCACCAACACACTGCAAAAATGGATGAAAGAAAACACGCGCCTCGGAATCCCCGTGATGTTTCATGACGAATGCCTGCACGGCCACATCGCCGACAAGGGCACGTCGTATCCCGCGGCGATCGGCCTCGCGGCCACCTGGGATCCGGAATTGCTTCACGAAGTGTTCACCGCCGATGCCGCCGAAGCACGCGCCCGCGGCGTGCACGAATGCCTCGCGCCCGTTCTCGATCTAGCACGCGATCCGCGCTGGGGCCGCACCGAAGAAACTTACGGCGAGGATCCCTATCTCGTGTCGCGCCTCGGCGTCGCGGCAATCAAAGGCTTTCAAGGCGATGGCCCGAGCGTCGATAAATCTCACGTCATGGCTACTGCGAAACACTTCGCCGTCCACGGCCAGCCCGAAGGTGGCACCAACGTCGCCCCCGGCAATTATTCCGAGCGCGTCATCCGGGAATACTGGTTGAAGCCGTTCGAAGCCGCCGTCAAGGAAGCTCATGTTCACACCGTGATGGCCTCCTATAACGAAATCGACGGCATACCTTCCCACAGCAACAAACATCTGCTCACCGACATTCTGCGGCACGAGTGGGGATTCAACGGCGTCATCGTCTCCGATTATTTCGGCATCATGGAACTCATTCGCGTCCATCACGTCGTCGCGGATAAGGACGCCGCCGCGCGCATGGCTCTCGACGCCGGCGTGGACATCGAATTGCCGTTTCCAGACGCCTTTCCCGGTCTTGTTCAGCAGGTGCACAACGGCACCGTTTCCGAAGCTGCCGTCAATCGCGCCGCAGCGAGCGTTCTGCGCGCAAAATTCCTCGCGGGCCTTTTCGATGATCCCTACGTCGATCCTGCCTACGCCGAAAAAATCACCAACAGCCCCGAACATCAGAAGCTCGCACTACAAGCCGCGAGAGAGACGCTTACGCTGCTGAAAAACCAGAGCAATCTTCTTCCGCTCGACACCGCCAAGTACAAACACATCGCCGTCATCGGACCCAACGCGCACGATATGCACCTCGGCGGTTACAGCAACAAGCCCGGCCGCGGCGTCACCATTCTTGACGGCATCAAGGCGCGTGTCGGTTCGAGCGCCGAAGTTCTCTACGCCGAAGGCACTAAGATCACGGAAACCTTTCCCGACTGGGACGCTGACAAAGTCGAACTAGGCGATCCCGTTAAAAACGCGCAGCGCATTGCGGAAGCCGTAAAAGTCGCGCAGAAAGCCGACGTCATCATTCTGGTCCTCGGCGAAAACGAGCAAACCTCCCGCGAAGCTTGGGCTCCCGAACATAAGGGTGACCGCGACGACCTCGCGCTCCTCAGCAATCAAGACGATCTCGCCAAAGCCATGCTCGCCACTCGCAAACCGGTGGTCGTACTTCTCTTGCACGGGCGTCCCAACGCCGTCACTTACATTGCGGAAAACGCTCCAGCGATTCTGGATGGCTGGTATCTCGGCCAGGAAGGCGGCACCGCCGCCGCCGAAGTGCTCTTCGGCGACTACAATCCTGCGGGCCGGCTGCCAATTACCGTTCCTCGCACCGTCGGTCAAATTCCCGACTACTACTATCAAAAGCCCTCCGCCAAGCGCGAGTATCTCGACGACACCACGAAACCGCTCTTTCCCTTCGGTTGGGGCCTCAGCTACTCGACATTCAAATACGACAATCTCCACCTTGCGCCTGACTCCATCGGCCCACAAGGAACAACGCACGTCAGCGTGAACGTAACCAACACCGGCAAAGTTCGTGGCGACGAAGTCGTGCAACTCTACATCCGCGACGAAGTCAGCTCCGTAACGCGCCCCATCAAAGAACTGCGCGGCTTCCGCAGAATTTCGCTAAACCCTGGTGAAACAAAAATCGTGGAATTTTCGCTCGGCTGCGAGGAACTTTCGTTCCTGAATCGCGATATGCACAAGGTCGTCGAGCCTGGAACGTTCAAGATCATGGTCGGCGGAAATTCCGTCGACCTAATCGAAACGACTCTGACGGTCATAGAAAAATAATCACGGTTTGTGCGTCCGTTCGCATTCAGTCGCTTGGTTTTGTTGCAAGGAGCGCATCAAGGCCCGCTTTAACAGCACTCGTAAATTGAATTGCAAAGGTGAACTATGGCCCAAACTTCAAACGCACCGATGACGCTCGGCATCATTGTCGGAAACCGGGGCTTCTTCCCCGGCCATCTCGCCAGCGAGGGCCGTCGCGATATGATCGCCGCGCTCACCGCCAAAGGCATCAAGCCGATCGCGCTGGAAGAGAGCGATTCGAAACACGGCGCGGTGGAGTCCCTGCAGGACGCCAGAAAATGCGCTGACCTGTTCAAAAAACATCGCGAAGAAATCGACGGCGTTGTGGTCACGCTGCCGAACTTCGGCGATGAACGCGCCATCGCCAACACGTTGCGCTGGGCGAATCTCGGCGTTCCTGTCCTGATGCAAGCCACGCCAGACACGCCCTCGCGCATGCTGATTACCCATCGGCGCGACAGCTTTTGCGGAAAAATGTCGGCCTGCAACAACCTCGCCCAATACGGCATTCCGTATTCGCTCACCACGCTCCACACGGAAGCACCCAACTCCGACACCTTCGCCAAGGATCTCGACTGGTTCCTCGCCGTTTGCCGCGTCGTCAAAGGGCTCAAACGGCTTCGCGTCGGCGCCATCGGCGCGCGTCCCGCCGCGTTCAACACCGTTCGTTACAGCGAAAAAATTCTCGAAGCCAGCGGCATCTCCGTCGAAACGCTCGACCTCTCCGAAGTCATGGGCAGAACCGCCCGCCTCAAAGACGACGACCCGAAAGTCACCGATAGAATCGCCGCCATCCGCAAATACGTTTCGACGCAAAGCATCCCCGATGCTTCCCTGATCAAGATGGCCAAGCTCGGCACTGTCATTGACACTTGGATGCGCGATACCGAAGTCACCATCAGCGCCATTCAGTGCTGGACCTCGCTCGAAGAATTTTTCGGCGTCGTTCCCTGCACGGTCATGAGCATGATGAGCGATCAAGGCCTCTCCAGCGCCTGCGAAGTCGACGTCGCTGGCGTCATTGGTATGCACGCCCTGCAACTCGCCTCGCAAACGCCCAGCGCCCTCCTCGACTGGAACAACAATTACGCCGACGATCCCGATAAAGCCGTCTGCTTCCACTGCAGCAATCTGCCGAAGCATTTTTTTAAGGATGTCCGCATGGACTTTCAGGAAATCATCGCGGGCACGGTCGGCAAGGACAACACTTTCGGCACCTGCGTCGGCCGCGTAAAAAGTGGCCCAATGAGTTTCGCGCGTTTCTCCACCAACGATCTCGCCGGAAAAATCTCTGGCTACGTCGGTGAAGGCGCTTTCACCGACGATCCCCTCGAAACCTTTGGCGGCGCCGGCGTAGTAAAAATCCCGCATCTCCAAAAACTGCTCCGCTACATCTGCGAAAACGGCTTCGAACATCACGTCGCCGCAAATTTTTCCACGGTTGCCTCCGCCGTTCACGAAGCCACCACCCGCTACCTCGGCTGGGACGTCCACTCGCACTCCGCCTAAATCCAATCGTTTTCCCCATGTGAAGCGTTAACCCTGTGTAGGGGACTGAGTCAGGAAGGCATGTTTCTGAATAGATCCAGAATCACGTTCCGGATGAGTTCAACAACCGCGCCTGCAGTTCTTGCATCTGTTTTCGCAATCGCAGATTAGGGTCGGCGTCCTTCCATAAACCGGCGAGGCGGCTAAGAGTCTGTTTGGCTTTTTCGCGGTCGCCCTTGGCGAGATAATCTGCAGCGAGTATGCAGTGAGCCGCCAGCCACGGCTGTTGTGGCTCCCAACTTATCGCCCGGTTCGGAAGACTCAAAAACTTTTCGTACCAGATAATGGCGTCATCCGTTTTTCCAGCTTCTTGATAGGCGTGCGCGAGTGCTTCAACACTAAAAGCCGTGCTGTTCTCCGTGTTGGAAAAGGTGAATAGTTCAATCGCTTTATCGGCGTGCCCCTGAGCCAATGCAATCTCTCCTTCCAAGAGTTGCGAATAGCCCCTCTGTTCCGCACTTTTCGCGTCGGTGAGCGGGGCGATGAGACTCTCTAGCTTCTCTGCTTTGTCCAAAGCGCCGCCACGCACGTACTGCCGTCCCAACCACGTGCCGAAGATGACCTTTGGTCCGAGCGCCTCGAAGTTGTCGAAAGCTGCGTCGAGTTCTCGCCGCTCGGCGCGAACGTCTCCTTCGCCATCCGCTAGGATGGCGAGCCAAAGATGGACGCGCGCCTTGCTCAAACCAGCTTGTTGATTCTGCAAGATGGTCAGACACTCTTCGAATCGCTTCCCGGCGCTCGCGAAACGCCCGTGATAGGTGTCGAGCAACGCTAAAGAACGCGTGACGCTTTCCCGCGTTTCGGGTTTATCCAACATCCCCGAGAAGATTTGCTCTGCTTTTTTGTCCTCGCCATTTTGGATAAGCAAAAATCCATACTCCCTCGCGGTGTCCCCCGTAGTGAGCCAATAGGGATCCAGCCGAAACCCTTCCGCATAGGCGCTGAGAGCCTCGGGCACTTGATTCAGGGTCCGATAGGCCGTAGCCATTTCGACGTACGTTTTCGCATCGTCCGGAGCGAGCCGGATCAGCTCCTTGTATTGCGCGATGGCCTCCGGGCCGCGTCCGTGCCTTCGAAGGAGGAGCGCGTAATCGGAAAGCATGGCCCAGTCGTCTGGGTACTGGCTCAGATAGGCACGATAAAGTACGTCAGCGTCGGCGATATGCCCGAGATCAGCCGCGTAGCTGGTTTGGATAATCAAGCGCTCACGGTCAGTGGTTCGCGCGGAGAGCGCCAAGGCCTTTTCGTATTCTTCTTTCCCCTGGACAGGCGCGTTAGCGATGTAGCTGAAATAGTCATTGCCCAGCGCCGCGTGGGCCATGGCAAAGTCCGGGTCCGTTTGGACTGCGGCACGGAGCAGAGTCCCCGCTTCCTTGTATTTCCCCTGATGCCACAATGCGGTGCCATCCGCATACTGCTTGAGAGCGGTCAGCGAACTAGTGGTCACTTGCGGGAGCGGGCGGTCTGCGCGGTGAATCTGATAAAGCGATTCACCTAGGTCGCGGCGGACATCCGCGGCGATAACGTCGAGCGCATCCAGCACATGATCCTCGCCGTAAGAGCGCTCCATATAGGAGCGCACTGTCGCGCCAGTTTGCGGGTCAATCAATTCGGCGGAGAGAGCATACTCTTGGCCAGTGCGCGTGATACTTCCAGTGACCAGTCCGCGAATATTCTCACGCTGGCAAATCTCTCGTCCCACTGCGGGCGTGATTCGCTCCGTCTGCGGCTTGCCCATCATTTGAAGGACCGAGGCAATACGGACTCGCGGGAAGACATTGGCGTGGCGGGATTGCGCGAGACTGACGGTGAACGCCGTTTGGAGCGCTGCGTCAAAGCGCGGATCGCCCGTTTGGTTTTCGAAATCGCTCACCAGAACGGAATCGCGCGCATTGAACGAAAACGCAGGTCTTCCATACAAAAGCCAGACGCCCAGGCCGCTGAGAAAGATTAGAACCGCGGCCGCTGCTGCCACCCAAGTTTTCCACCGGCTGGGCCGCCGGCGAATCGCTGCTGGGGACTCGGAAGACACCTCGGAAGAGGACCGCTCTCCCGATAGAACTACGGCCCTGGTCGGAGGCGCAATCTCCTTCACCTCCGCCACAAACCGGTAACCTCGCCGCGGAATCGTTTCAATATAACGCGGTTTTTCAGCGTCGTCGCCCAAAGCTTCGCGCAGCTTCTTGACGGCGGTGTTCAGCCCATCTTCGAAATCCACGAAAGTATCTTCCGGCCACAGCTGCTTCTGCAGCTCATCCCGCGTAATCACTTGTCCCGCATTTTCGGCGAGCACACAGAGCAAGCGCAGCGGCAGGTCCTGAATCTTGATGCGGGTGCCGTTCTTTCGGAGTTCTCCTGAGTGCAGGTCAGCTTCGTAGGGACCGAAGGCGAGTGAGGGCTGAGAGACTTTTGACGAGTCCATGAAGGTGGTCGAACTCTTTGCCGGGGACGCGAAGCGCATGCTAGCACCCGCCCCGGCGGTGCGCAAGCTTGGGGGGCTGTGCCGGCCTGCCGCCTAACTGATGCTCTGCCAGTAAGTTAGCCGTCCGGCAAAAGTTCAGCGCCAGTTCGGACAGCGTCCATTGACCGCTGCTGCGCCTTTCCCGCACAGTGCCGCACATTGTTCCCTGGGAATCAGCCATCCATGCATTTAGCCGCAAACAACAAAGCAGAAACGGACTTTGAAGAATTACTTTCGGCCGTCTGGGCGGCGCAATTGGCACAGTTGCGCACACGCCCAGATTCGCGCGAATTGCAAGCCGATTCAGATTCACAAAAAGAGACCGGGAAAGAAGGAGACGTCAGATGAACGCGAGACTGAACATGAAATATGCTGCGCCGAGGTTTCTTGGCCTTGCCGTTCTTGCTGGCGCGGCAGTCTTGGGCGCTGCGAATTACGCGCGTAACCACTCTGGATACGCCGGAGGAAAGTCGTTAATAAAGCACAGCACCGCCAGAATCGCGGGAACGAATGTCCCGGCAAGAGACCAAGTGCCTGTAACCCTTCGACCCGAACCCACACGCGGTTCTCGTCACCTCCCATCCGGAGTCGTGCCGGTTATGTCCGCTACCCTCGGTCAACATGACCCGCACTACAAAATCAAAAATTCATCCGGCAGCTACAACACGGAAAATCCCGCGAATCACTTGACCGCGAGCTTTGCCGACGAGGGTATCAGCCTTCAGCAGCGCGACACGCGCTGGGGGATGAACTTGACCGACTGGGGCTACGACCAGAAAATTCAGATGTCAGCCAACGTTTCGCCTCACGCCATCGCCAACCGCATCGAATACGACCGCGAGAATCTCACCGAGTCTTATGTCAACGGCCCACTGGGGCTCGAACAAAGCTTCCTCGTCGCGAAGGCGCCTTGGAACGAAAACACCACTCAACACTTGCTCACGTTGGAGTTTGCGCTCAAGGGAAATTGGAAGAACCTCGAGGGTTCGCACAGCCATGCCCTGACCTTGCTGGACGACAGCGGTCGTCCAGCGCTGCGTTACGCAGGCCTAACCGTACACGACGCATCCGGCCGCGAGCTGAATTCCTGGATCGAGGCGCCAGACCAGACCATGCGTGTTCGTGTAGATGCTGAGGGGGCCAAGTTTCCTGTGACCATCGATCCCACCTACAGCGAAGTAGCCCAGCTGAGCGGTGCGCCAGCCAATAGTTTCCTCGGCACTGCTACGGCGGTCAGCGACGACGGTACGGTCGTCGTTGCTTCTGCGTGTGGCTCAGATCCCAGTACTGGCTCGTGCAGCGTGACCACGAATGGAGCAGCCTATGTTTTCTCCACACCGACTCCTGGCAGTTGGGCTGGCGTGACGGCGCCGATAGTGACGCTGACTGCTCCCGACGCCGCACAGGGAACAATCGGGGACCAGTTCGGCACTGCGGTGGCTATTAGCGGGGACGGAAAAACGATAGTTGTCTCCGCACCCCAACACTCTTGCCAGACTGAATCTACCGGGTTTGTGGAATGCTTCGGCGAGGCCTATGTATTTACGGCTACGGCCGAGAGCGCCTGGGCGACAGCGAATCAGAGTCTAACGGCGGTGGCCGTGCTCACGCCCAGCGGCGCGTCTGAGGGAGGCTATTTCGCAACCTCTCTTGCCATCGATTACCATGGTTCCACGATCGTCGCCCGCGAATTTCCCACGGGCACGCCGTACGCCTACGTAAATATGTACCTTAAGCCGGCTGGCGGTTGGGCAGGAGCGGGGACGCTCACCGAAAACGTAGAACTGCAACCCCTTCAACCGGGGAGCTTCGATAACTTTGGAGTTGGGTTGGCCATTAGCGAGAACAGTGCCAATAAGTCCAACCAGGTCGTCGCTGTTGGGGCGTTCGGCGCAAATGGAGGCAGCGGCGAGGCGTACGTGTTTCAAGAGGACTCTAAGGGTTGGAGCAGCTTGAATCCAGGTTATCCGGCCACGCCGCCGCCAACGTTGACGGAGACCGTCGATCTGCTGAATTCGGATGTTAATGGCAGCAGTGGGTTTGGATTGGCTGCTGCCGTCGACGACGCAGGGGATACCGTCGTCATTGGAGCTCCTTACCAGAATGATGAAGAGGAGTATGGCGAGGCCTACGTATTCGTCATTCCCACGGATGGCTGGGCCGCAGGTGTAAATCCACTCAATGAAACTACGCGTCTGGAACCCGCAGCGGTTCTTCTGCAAGACGCATTATTTGGAGAACAACTATCAATTAGCGATGCCGGGAACGTAATTTTGGTGGGATCCGTTAGTAACGCAGTTTACCAGTTTGGCGTGGCGGCAGGCACCCCGCCGCCCTGGCCGAGCGGACCTATCTATACGGCGACTACCAACACGTTCACGCAATCTGGCGCGTCGGAGGCGACGGCCCTCTCTGGCCTCTTGAGCGGCAATGCCAACACTGTCTTCATCTCCTATCTCCAATCCAATTCAAACGCGGGAGCGGTCTTCGTCTACGAAGCGCAGGCACCAACGTGCCCGGCGATCACGGTCACGCCTTCCGGCGCTTTGACTCCCAACGCGACAGCCGGAGTTCTCTATTCGGAACAGTTTTCAGCGAACAATGGAACCGGCCCATATACATGGACTGTCAGCTCCGCGCCGACGTGGTTGAGCATGAACTCTACCGGGTTGCTCTCTGGTACGCCTCCCCTGGACGCTGGGGGAACGACTGTCACGCTCACCGTTGCCGCAACCGACGCGAACAACTGTATGGGCAGCGCACCTGCGTCGCTGACTGTGAATTCTGCTCCGCCAGTGGGCACGACTACAACCTTTACGACCAGTTCCAGTTTCCATGGCCAGACTTTACCTTCGAGCGTCGCGTTGGTGGGAAACCCGGTCACGGTGAACTTCACGGTCAAACCGGTATCGGGCAACGCCATCCCAACGGGCTCCGTCGTTGTCACCGACGGTGGGCTCGGCGACGCTTGCGCTCCCTCCCCGACGCCTCTGACTGTCGGCACAGACACTGGCTCATGCTCAGTGACGATCGCGACGTTCCCACAAGGGGGAGAGACCTCGCTGACGGCGGCATACACCTCAAACGCGAATGCCTTTCTCTCCAGCACTTCGAGCGCGCTCGCCGAACAAGTTGTCGAGGGTGTTGTGCCGTGCGGCGGCGCCATTGCTCCTGTGACCGTCCAACAAAAAGCTTCGGTTACCGCAACGTTTACCGTCTGTCTTGCCGGCAATCTCAATCTCGCTAACGTTCCGCTTGCTGTTCACGTCCTCGAATGTCTCCCGTTTGCCGTATGCAATGTGACAATCACCCCCGTTGCGAACGAGCCAGGGATTTACACGGTAAGCGTTAAGATGATTACCTCCGATGCCGGCAATGGCACTGCTTCATCGCCGATTCTTCCACCACGCCGCGGCCCCGGAGCTTGGCCGCCAGTCTTTCTCGTGCTTGCAACGCTTCTGGCAATACTGACGGCGTTCTTGCTTGCGCGCCACACCAGTGGCCGCCGTAGTTTGGTTTACTCCGCGGCGCTGATCCTTGCTTTTCTGCTGGCTAGCATTGCTGGCTGTAACAGCGGTGGCAGCTCGAGCGCAGGTCTGACTCCGCTCGGCCCCGCTGTCGTAAACCTCAACGTCGTCGCCGGCGCTTTCAACGCCAATGTCGCCGTGAACGTAATAGTAGCCAAATAGCTCAGCGGACCGCGTTGCGATCCATTCTGCGTTGTCCCCCAAACGGGACACCGATCCTCTATCATCGCGGAACAATTGCCGAAAAGGTGTACCATCGCCGGCGGAGCTTCCCGCTCTTCCATGACATCCGCACCTCCGTCCGAGCAGGAGCCGGCTCTCTCCGGCCACCGATTCTTTTTTCTCTTTCTTCTTCTCTTGGCCACACTCATTCTCTTTCCCTATTCCCAATCCAGCCGCTTCGGCCACTACGCCTTTCTCGTGATCGGAAGCTCCGCCATCCTCATCAGCGTTTACGCCGCCAAAATCCATCGCGGCCTACTCGTCCTCGCCATCCTCCTTGCTATCCCAACCCTCTTCCACCGCATCTTCATCTCCAATGCCGACTTCAGCTCGTTTTCTGTATTCAACGTGGCCCTGAGCTTGGTTTTTGACTTGCTCATTGTTGTGGTTATTTTCCGCCACGTCTTCGCCCGGGATCAGCCCAATTCCGAAACCATCTTTGGAGCCCTCTGCATCTATCTGCTGGTGGGTTTCAGTTTTGCCAGTCTCTACGAAATGGTAGCCGCGGCACAGCCAACCGCCTTTTATCTCGATCCGCACACCAACCTTCACGCGGTTCCCAGCCGCTTCGATTTCATTTACTACAGTTTCGGCACCATGACCTCGCTCGGCGCCGCTGGCATTACCGCGGTCTCGTCTCAAGCGCGTTCCATCACCGTCCTCGAAGCCATTCTCGGCGTTCTCTACCTCGCTGTCCTCATCGCCAGATTGATGGGCGCCTACCGCCCCAACCCCAACGTCTGACCAAGCTTTCCGGCGGCTGCCGGGGCCCGCAACGACGGCGTCTTCTTTAACCCGCCCTGCCGACCCGACCCAGACAGCCATCTCATGCCGACTCCTTCTCGACCCTCGCGCCATCACGTCATTTCGAACGCAGCAGGCCGACGCTTTTTCTTCCCGCTTCGCCGTGACGAACAGACATCAATTTGACCAGTGTGTCAAAAGTGTGTATTCTTGGGCATGAGCAGCCGTGAGGTCATCCAACGCCTGCGAGAAGACGGCTGGTATGAAGTTGCCCACGAAGGGAGCCACAAGCAGTTCAAGCACGGCACGAAGACGGGAAGAGTTACTGTCCCTCATCCAGTCCGCGACATTCCCATAGGCACTCTTAGAAGCATTGAAAGACAAGCCAGCATCAGGTTGAGGTAAAAATGGACTATATCGCCTATCTGCACAAAGACAGCAAATCCGATTTTGGCGTCAGCTTCCCCGATTTTCCCGGCTGCATAACAACAGGAAAGTCGCTCGACGAGGCGCGCCGCAAGGCTCCGGAAGCGCTGGCGTTCCATATCGCAGGCATGATGGAAGACGGACAAAAGATTCCCAAGCCGTCCAGGATAGATGACTTGGTTGCCGACCCCGCCAGACAAAATGCAGTAGCTTTCCTGGTCACCGCAGACTTTCCAAAATCAAAAACCGTTCGCGTCAACGTCACGGCGCGCGAAAATCAGATCGAGCTGATCGACCGCCTGGCTAGGCAAGCGGGCATGACGCGCTCGGCGTATATGGTGCAATCCGCAACGTCAGGAATTGTTTCTAAGAAGCGGGATGGATCCAGGCGTCGACCATAACGTTCGTTCGCGACTCTGGTGAAGTCGCCCAATACGAAACGGAAGCAGCAGAAGTTAGTGGCAAACCCTTAGAAAAGATCAGACCGTCTCAAACAAAACTCCAAAGTGCGCACAGCCGAACTCAAAAACTACCCCACCAGCCGGGTGAATCGTTTGTGTGGTCTTCCTTGCGGTCGCGAACATTGAGTGGACGAGAGCTCCAGCAAATGTCATCTTTCGAAGGGATTAAGTCTGATCCAAGCTGCACCAGTGCAAGTGAGACTGCCCGCGTATCTTCGGGACGCACAAAAATCAGACGGGGGACTGAAATGCCCAAAAGTGCTGGACCAGTGCAATCCAAGAATTCGGAGCTGAGCCTGACAGCGTTACCTAGTTCAAAAAATCTATCAGGCCCAGCCCAAAGATAAGGTGTGGTACCAGATGCCCGGCACGGCTATTCAAACTTGGCCAATTGGAACCCTTGCAGAGGAAGAACTGCACAAACTGCGTAAAAAAGCGCAGTGCATACCAAACGAGTTTAGCCACCCTTTAGATGACATGGTTTTTCTCTGACCTGATTACGGACGCTGGTCGGTTGCCGGATACCCAGATGCCGGTTTTGCACCTGGGCTCTTTACTTTTCAATGTGCAATACGAGGGACGGCTCAAGATTTCAGTAACCTCGCCCGGCCCATTGACAGTGCCGGTTTGGAACTGTACAGTTCACAGTGGCAGACTGAAGAGTTGACGTTGGCCATGAAAACGAAAAAAAACCATGGAATGGTTGTTTCGGCGCTGAGGGCACGAACGCACTTCGGCAGCTTGCTGCGTCAAGTCGAAGAGAACCACGGGTCGCTGGTGATCGAGAAACGCGGGACCCCGCGAGCCGTGCTGCTGAGCATACGAGATTACGTGCGGCTGGCAGCACCTGAACCAGAAATTCTGAAAGCCCTCGGCGAAGAGTCCAGACAGAATCGCACGGACGTCTTCACATCGCGAGCGATCGATCAGTTGATCCGAAAGACGCGCGCGCAAAAAACGAAGCGCTGATGCTCCCTCTGCGGTTGGTCCTTGACACAAATGTCGTGATTTCAGCGGCGCTCAAGCCAGAGGGTTTGCAGCGCACCGTTTTCCTCCTGGCCATTGCCAAGCCTGCGCGGCTGTACGTGTCCGAAGCGATTCTGGCAGAGTACCGCGTGGTTTTGGCGAGGCCAGAGTTGCGTATACGCAGAGGACTACAAATGCAATTTCTTGACCTGGTCGAGAATCGGTCTCGTTTGGTTTCGCCCACGCGGCTAGTAAGAGCGTCCAGCGATCCGGACGACGACAAGTTCCTCGAATGCGCCGATGAAGCCCGCGCAGACTATCTGGTTACCGGGAACTTGCGCCATTTCCCGAGGTTTTGGGGGGCGACAAAGGTTGTGAGCGCGCGGGAGTTCGTGAACCTCGCCGCGCCCCACTTGGTTTCCTGAACGTTGACGACAGTCGGCTGTCAGTTTATTCCGCGTGCCGAGATTCTTCTCGGCCTCCCTATTTTCAAACGGCGGCTTCCTCCATCTTTAAAATTTTCCACACATTTCCACAGCTGTATCAAACTACTAAACTCCGCCCCAACTCCTTCCAATCCTTCAACTTCTGTCCCTCCCGTTCGAACCAGCTCATCTCGTTCGAATCACATGTCGATAATATAATAAATCAGTAGACACTCGTCTGTTACGTCTGCTACCATGTCCTATGTTTCGCTCGCCAATCGCCATTTCGCCCGATTTCCCTCCCCTTCGTCTGGCCTCCGTGAACTCTGTGCCCGGCGTTTACCCTAATCCGGTCGCGGCGTTAAAATCCCCACCTGCCCGCACTCCAAGCCCTCCGTCGCTCAGTCACGTCGCCAGCCACGCCCGCACCAAAGAAATCCCTTGGATCACTAACTTCTCTAGAATGCGCACTTCAGAAAAACGTCCCGCTAACCTGTTTAGAATCCGCACTTGCGAAAAGACTCCCCGGGGGGTGACCTTTGCCCTACGACCCGCTCCCTTCCTGTTTTTTCCACAGCGATCCCTCCGCGTACACGCAGAAACGCCCGCAACCCCTGTCCCCTCAATCGTTTACTTCATAACTCGCGGATACCCCCGGGGGTGGGGGCATCCGGCAATCCGCACACATGAAAAATCGCCTTGTTCGTTTGCCCCCAGCCCTGTCGGGAACCGAGCCGCTCGCCTTTCCTTTGACCACGGGTCGCGAACCAAGCGTACGAGTCCGCGGAACGGTGCTCTTCCTTCAAGTTTCAATCTTGGACTTCTCAACTCTTCAAGTACAATCCCCGCACCTTATTCAGGGGGATCGATGAGCGTTAGCCTACGGCTCCAGGAAATCCGCGATGGCTTCGAGCGACCCTTTTGGGTCGCCAACGTCAGCGAAATCTTCGAGCGCCTCTCCTATTACGGTGCTTTCTCCTCGCTCGCGGTTTACCTCCAGGAAAAATTGAATTTCTCCACCGAACAGACAGGCACGCTCACCGGCATTTTCGGTGGCATGGTTTGGTTTCTGGCGATTTTCGGCGGCGCCGTCGCGGACAAGCTCGGCTTTCGCCGCGCTCTCTCGATGGCCTATCTCATTCTGGCGGCCGCATATTTTCTGATTGGTTCGATCGGCGCGTCGTGGCTCGCGCCCATTCGCGCCGCGGTTCCGCTCAGTTTGTTTGTCGGCGTCATCCTGATTCTTCCCGCGCTCGGCATCGCACTTGTAAAACCGTGCGTCGTCGGCACCACTGCCCGGGCGTCCAAGGAAAATGTCCGCACCCTCGGCTATTCGATTTACTACACCATGGTGAACATCGGGGGTACCGCCGGCCCGTTCGTCGCAAACTGGGCGCACACGCACTTTGGACTCGAACGAGTTTTTCGCATTTCCGCGCTCAGCGTTTTCGCCATGTTTTTCCTCATCCTATTTTTCTTCCGCGATCCCCGCAAACCGGGGGACGCGCCCGCGCCGAGTGTTCTCCAAGTCATGCGAAACTTTCGCGCGGTTATCTGGCCGCCGCGTTTCCTCATTTTCCTTCTCATCTTCACTGGCTACTGGATCGTCTTCTGGCAGCAATACACCAGCCTGCCGGGCTTCATTCACACGTACGTGGATCCCAACGCCCACGTCGAGCTCATTCTCATCACCGACGCTGCCATCGTTGTCTGCCTTACTTTTGCGGTCAACTATCTCGCCCGCAAAATTCCGCCGTTTCACGCCGTCATTCTCGGCACTGTCATTTCATCAGCTTCTTGGCTTGTCCTGGCGTTCTGGCCGACGGTAATTGGTGCGGTGTGTTCGATCGCCGTGCTAGCTCTCGGCGAAATCATTCAGCAACCGCCCTATTATGCGTACATTTCACGACTCGCACCTCCGGGCCAACAAGGGACCTACATGGGTTTCGCATTTCTACCGATCGGAATTGGCTCACTGGTAGGCGGCTGGTTCGGCGGCACGATGATGCACCACTTCGGCGAAGTCGCCCACCACCCCGAGCGCGCCTGGTGGGCCATCAGCGCCGTCGGCTTTGCCACAGCTCTTCTTCTCTGGATTTACGACCGCGCCATCAAACTCGCCGCGCAGGAAGCGTCGCAATGATGCCGGTATTGTTACAATCGCGCGACGAATTCCTGCGGCCCGTAGGGGCACGATACATCGTGCCCTCTTCGCACCTCGACCGTGCTCGTCGCGCGACACGAATCTCGAAGGCTGAGCGCAGCGTCCAAACTGTTTTTCAGGATTTTTCTTACTGTTGGCTGTCGGCTGCAACCTGTCGACTTTGCGCGATCCACTCTGCATCGCGCCCTGCTCACTATTCACTACTCACTCTCTTCTCAATTCACCATGCGGCGGAGCGAAGCGAGTGCCTGCCGCGCCAGCGAATACCGCGGCTCGATTTCGAGCGCCTCTTGAAAACACTTCATCGCGCGCGCGTACATTTCCTTGCCGAGATACGCGCGGCCCAAATTGTAGTGAGGAAAATGGCGCGGTTCATAACGGCGTGCTTCGGTGGCGCGTTCGAGCCACGGAATCGCTTCATCGAATCGGCTCAGCTCGATCAAATACGCTCCGATGTCGTTGTACGGATTGCCGAACTCGGGATCGACTTCAATCGCGCGCTTGCATTCGGCGATGGCATCTTCGATGCGGCCCTGAAAATGATACGTCCAGCCGAGAAATGTGTAGGCCTCGGCAGTCGGGTGCAGTTCGAGCGAGGATTGATAGAGCTCCACGGCCCGGTCGTAGTCGCCCTCCATCTGGGCCTGGTAAGCGTCTTGAAGGATCTCCCACGCCCTCGTCAGGGTTTCCTGGCTCATGGTGTAAATTGTTAACACACGGTTTTGAGGGCGTCAAAAGTACGAGAGTCCCATCGGTGCGCAGGAGCAACCTGTACTTTATGCCGGGTCGCGGGAGTGGAAATTGCGGCCATAAAAAGAGAAGATGGGGGCGCACTTAGCACGCCGTTTTGCGCGCTAGGGCGCACGCGAAGGCGTCGCACCGAAAGATTTTGCAGTCCATGACGAAGGGGGAGACGTGAAGCGAAATTATCTGATACTTGGAATCGCGTTATTGGGCATGACTGTGGCCGTCTTTGCGCAGGATCCGGCGGCAAAGCCGGCTCCAAAAAAAACGACGGCCGCCAAAGGCTCTCCGACCAAAGGCAAGGAAGTGTTCGATCAGAAATGCAGCGTCTGCCACTTTGCGGATAGCGACGCGAAAAAAATCGGTCCCGGACTAAAAGGAATTTCCAAGCGCGGCACGTTTACCGTAAACAATAACAAGGTGACCGACGAAACGCTGAAAACCTGGATCGAGAACGGCGATTCGCTGATGCCACCCTTCAAAGACGCTCTGGAAGAACAGCAGATCAGGGACGTCATCGCTTACGTAAAGACGCTGTAATTCACGCGAGAACTTAGAATCTCGCTGGGTCGTTGGAAGCATAGCGGCAATAAAAAGCCCCTGAGAGCCTGAGTGATCAGGCCATCAGGGGCAAACTCAACCGGGACACCTGCCCAGGTACCTAGCGCGGTCTGAAATAGCGGCGAGCAAACTCTGCGTAAGAGCGCCGGCCGATTCTCGTGCGCTGTGTCCGGGCCTCTTCCCTGCGAAACAGGGAATCTACTTCAGGACGGCGTCCTTGAACGCCTTCGCCGGGCGCAGGCGAACTACGGTCTTGGCCTTGATCTTGATCGCTTCGCCCGTCTGGGGGTTACGGCCCATGCGCGCCTTGCGGTGCGCTTTCACGACGCGGCCGATGTTCGGAATGACGAACTTGCCCGCGGCGCCCTTGGCTTCCTTCACCGCGAGCTTAAAGAGCTCTTCAAAAAAGAGCGCTGCGGTTTTCTTTGGTGTGGCGCACTTCTCGGCGATGTGCGACACGATCTTGCTCTTGCTCATTGGCTTGGCTGCCATCTAGTCTGCTTATCCTCCTGTATTTACTTTCCACCCCGAAACGAGCGGGGCAGGCCGCGAGCGAAAAACCCCTGTATTGCTGCGGAAAAACTCGGGCCGCTCGGCACTATAGCCAAGGTAAAAGGAGAACGCAAGGAAAAACCGCAAAAAAGGCCGGAAAAATGCAGCTTTTTTGAGAGGCTCTTGTGAATAACCCGCAAGAATGCCGCTTCCAGCGATTGGCCGCGTAAAAAATTCCCGCGACTAGAGAGCGGCAAGGCCGGAATAGAAATGGGCGATGGCTTTGATGCCGCCGAAATAATTCTCCAGGGCGAGATGTTCGTCGGGTGCGTGCGCGTTTTCGTCGGGCAAGCCGAAGCCGATGAGCACACACGGAACTTTGAAGGTGTCGTGCATCTGCGTGACGAAGGGGATCGAGCCGCCTTCGCGAATGAACGCGGCTTTTTTTCCGAAGCCTTTTTCGAGGGCGCTCTGAGCCATTTTGAAAATGGGCGCGTGGAAGGGCGCCACCCAGGGCTTGCCGGTGCTTAGCACCTCGAATTTACATTTTACAGACTTGGGCAAGAGTTTTCGGATGTGTTTTTCGACGAGCGCCGCAATTTTGTGCGGATCCTGATTGGGAACGAGGCGCGTGGAAAATTTCGCGTAAGCTTTCGAGGGAATGACCGTCTTGGCGCCTTCGCCTTGATAGCCTCCCCACATCCCGTTCAGCTCGAGCGTTGGCCGCGTCCAGAGCTGCTCGACGATGGACGCGCCTTTCTCTCCCTCATAGCCGGGTGCGCCAACCGCTTCTTCGAACGCCTTTTTCTTCCAAGGAAGGGCATTCAACGCTTTGCGTTCGGGCGCGGAGATTCTTGCGACTTTATCGTAGAAGCCTGGAATGGCGACGCGGAAATTCTTATCGTGAAGCTTGGCGAAGAGTTCGGCCAGAATTGTCAACGGATTGGGGACCGCGCCGCCGTACACACCGGAATGAAGATCGCGCGCGGGACCCGTCAGTTCGATCTGGTAATAATTCAATCCACGCAAACCATAGGTGATGGAAGGCACACCTTTTGCAAGCATCGAGGTGTCAGAAACCACGAGCGCATCGGCCTTAAGTTTTTCTTTATTCTTTTGCACGTAGTCCCAGAGGCTGACGCTGCCTACTTCTTCTTCGCCTTCGATCAGGACTTTTACGTTGATGGGCAGCTTTCCATTCACTTTATGGATGGATTCGAGCGCTTTTAGATGGATGTGGACCTGGCCTTTGTCGTCGGCGGTGCCGCGACCGAACAGATTGCCATCGCGAACGGCGGGCTCGAAGGCGGGCGACGTCCAAAGGTCGAGCGGCTCCGCGGGCTGTACATCATAGTGGCCGTAAAAGAGGATGGTGGGCTTCCCGGGAGCTTCGAGAGATTCCGCGTAGACGAGCGGATGAAGATTTGTAGGGACGATTTCAATTTTCTGAAAACCGGCGGCGCGAAGATTGTCGGCCACCCAGCGAGCGGCGCGTTCGATGTCGGGCTTGTGTTCGCTCTTGGCGCTCACGCTGGGAATTCGCAAAAATTCGCAGAGCTCTGCCAAATGCTTATCTCGATTACCTTCTATAAATTCAGCAAGGTTCATAAGAGGGGCTCTCGGAGGCTATGAGTCCTTTCGAATAAAATCAAACGAAACCTAAAGCGTATGTATGTGCAGCGGAATGAGTGCAGACTTGCAAAATCGTCCTCAGCTGCTGATTCCTATTCTAGAACCGTGGCTGCCCTGCGCACAAGCGCGAGCGGCTGGCCGGTTCCTTGCGCAGTTCCAAATGGGAACATAAGCTACTTTTACCAATGTTCTTTACTTGCCTTAAGTACGGAACTTAACTATAGTAAATGGCGAAATGGCAGAAAACTGCCCGCCTCGGAAGGTGGGCTCTCCTTGTGACTTCGGAAGGGCCAGATGTTTCTGAGAAACGCGGACAAATCATCATGACGGTGCGAACCACTTTAGCGATATCGCTAATTGCGGGATGCCTGCTTATGCCGAAAGCGGTTTCCGCACAGGGCGAAACGACGAGCGCGATCGTGGGCCAGGTGGGCGACGCGAGCGGAGCGGGCGTCGCGGGCGTCGCCGTAACCATCGTCAATGCTGCCACGGGACTGAAGCGCTCCGCCCTTACCGATGAATCCGGGCGTTTCAACTTTGCCCAGTTAAGTCCCGGTGTGTATATGGTCAAAGTGGAAGCAGACGGATTCGAGCCGCAGAAGAATGACGCTGTGCCCTCGGGGCTGGGACAGAAGCAGACGGTCAATTTCATTCTGAAGGTGGCGCAAGCGAAAGAAAGCATAGAGGTAAGAGGCGAAGCTGCGATTCTCAACCCGGAAAATGCGAACACATCCACGACACTGAACGCAAAAGCGCTCGAGAACCTGCCCAATCCAGGAGGCGATTTGACCTACCCGCTGCAGTTTGCTGCCGGGGCGCTTATAAACACGGCGGGAAGCGGGAACGATTTTGTGGGCAGCTCGAATGGGTACGGGAATGTAGAGTTCAACGGATTGCCAGCGCTTTCGAATGGATACATCGTCGATGGACTAGAGACGAATGATCCGCTGACAAATTTGAATAGCGGGCTATCAACAAATCTTGTTCTGGGGCTGAATTCGATCTCGGAGGTGACCGTCAATACACTCTCGTATGCAGTCGATCAAGGGCGCTATGGGGCATCGCAGATCAACTACGTCACAAAATCGGGTTCGAACCAATTTCACGGAAATCTGTATGAACTGTGGAACGGTTCGAGGTTCAACGCCGCCGATTTCTTTACGAACGCGACGCCGGGGAATCACAAGCCACGCTCGACGGTGAATCACTTCGGCGGGAGCCTGGGCGGCCCGATTGTTCGGGACAAGCTGTTTTTTTTCTTCGACAGCGAATGGGTACGGATTGCGCTGCCGATTGTTACGGCGGCTACGGTGCCAACGCCGGCGTTTCAGAGTTACGTTTTGAACCAACTGCCTTTGGGTGGGACAGATACGGTCACAGGAACGGTCTATCTACCCTCGCCGCAACTGGTGCCCTTCTACCAGAAAATGTTTTCACTTTACGGAAATACCAGCGGGACGCCTCTGGCTGTGCTTGGATGCCCGTTCGATGCGGGAGGAGGCGCGCCTGTTGTTGCGAATGACGGAACGGGCTGCGCAAACCGGCAGAGCGTTTCGCATTCGAGCGACGATCACGAGCAGGTGCAGACCGCTCGAATCGATTACAACATCAATGAGAAAAACACGACGTGGTATCGCTTTCAAGCCGATACCGGCGTGCAAGCTGCCTACACCGATCCCATTAATGCCATGTTCGACTCGGTTTCGCCGCAGCCGCTATATTCGTTCGCAGCGGGATACACGCACGTTTTTTCGCAGAATCTTGTGAATTATTTCAACCCGGCATTCTCGTGGTACGAGAGCTTATTCGGGCCCGCGGATTTTGCGCAGACTCTTTCCGTCTTTCCAATCGTGTTGCAGGGAAGCGGAGCGAATGCGCCTTTCACTACCGTCGGAGGACTGGACAATACGTGGGTTCAGGGACGGCGGGCTTCGCGATTCTTTATCAATGACAACCTGGCGTGGAGCCACGGGGCGCACGAGCTGCGGTTCGGGACGAACACCCGGATTTTCCGGCTGAATGATTATGACTTCGGAGAGGGAACTGTTCCGACGGTCGTGTACACGACCTTGCCACAATATATTTACGGAGTGGCATCGACGGCAACGGAGACTTTTCCCGCTTCGGCAAACGAACCGTTCAACTTTCTTAATCTGGACTTTTATGCCCAGGACACGTGGAAAGTGACGAAGAAGCTGACGTGGACATTTGGTATCCGCGACACGTTTAATTCCAACCCATTAAACCCGCATGAACAAATCGCGCGGGTTGGCGGCTCGTTTGCTTCCATTGCGCACGACGTCAATCAGCCGCTCGACGCCGCCATTCAAACGCATCTCGACAAGGTGTTTTCTTCCACACCGGTGGCTATCTTGCAGCCAAGAACGGCCCTCGCGTGGCAGTTCCAATCCAAGACGGTGCTGCGCGCGGGCTTCGGTCTCTTCAGCGACATTTTGCCGGGCAGCATCGCCGATGTGGTCGGGATGAACCCGCCCTACGTCAAAACTTTTCAAGGCGGGTTGCTTGGGACGGCGGGGGGCACGGCGATCGCGCCAGGAGTGTTGAACAGCGCGATTGACGCCACCGTGGCAGCGAATGAAATGTTTACTACCGGATTTTCGCGGGGCCAGCTTTCCTGCGCCTCTCCGCTGGCTAGTCCGTCCACGTGTCTTCCGCCCGTCGCCATCACGGCGGTACCCGATGGAGAACTTCATGCGCCTTACTTCATGGAGTGGAGCCTGGGCCTTGAACAGCAGTTGGGAAATACGGGAAGCTTGCGCGCGCAGTATGTGGGCACGCGAGCCGTGAATCAGCCCTATCTAACGCAAGTGAACGGTCATCAGACGGTCTGCGAGGGTTGCTTCGCGCCGTTTCCTTATGAGCAGTCCACCGATCCGCGATTTGGAGCCGTGACGCAGTTTTCGACCGGCGCCAATAGCCATTACGACGGATTGCAAATCACCGCACAGAAACGGTTCGGAAACGGCTTGATGGGACAAATGAACTACACGTGGAGCCGATGCATGGACACGGTTTCCAATGGCGGATTCTTGCAGTTTTCCGCGGGAGGAATTCTTTCGCCGCTACCGGGAGACCTGGCGCGCGATTATGGTCCCTGTGATTACGACATCCGAAGCAATTTGAATGCGCAATATGTTTATTCTTTACCGATGAAGGTGCGAAACGGGAGTTTGAGATATGTGTTGAACGGCTGGCAGGTATCGGGAACTTTATTTTGGCATAGCGGAATTCCGTTTTCAGTTCTGAGCACGCCCTACTCAGCAAACGGGAATGGCATTGTGAACGGCAGCGGGCCGCAGTTTGCTAGTGTGGTTCCCGGCGTGCCGCTCTATGAGCACAATCCGATTGCTGGCGTCACGCAGCCGGGCACGGTGCAATGGTTAAATCCAAACGCATTCGTGTCGGCGGTTGATCCGAGTACGGGAGCATGCGCGGGCGGGGACAGCGCGAAGAATTGCCAATTCGGCAATCTTGGGCGCAATGCGCTGCGCGGGCCGGACTTCACGTGGAGCGACTTCTATTTGACGAAATCGTTTCCATTGAGGGAACGATTAAAACTGCGGTTTGACACACAGTTTTTCAACGTGTTCAACCATCCGAATTTCGGACTGCCAAGTATGGTGCTCGCCGGAATCCCCGGGAAGCCTTCGACGCAGACCGGGTTTGGAGCGCTGACCTACACGACATCTCCGCCGACCGGCTTACTCGGAGTCGGGTTGGGCGGCGATAGCACGCCTCGGATGATCGCGTTTCAGATGCGGCTGGAATTCTAAACTTGCAAGGCCGGGGCTTTGAGCCGCTGGGGGAGAACAGTGTTAAGGGGGAGCACCCGTCCCGAGGCTAGTGAAGGTGTTTCGGGAGGCGTTCAGCTTCCAGGAATCGTCGAGCGTGGAGACGACGAGAGCACACTCGAGGCAAAATTTCTCGGTTAACTGTCGACAGAGCGGAACGGATTATTAAGGTCTCACATAGAAAGTAAACTGCTGGGTGTGTGTCGGTGCGTTCACGGCTGAGGCCGTAACGGTGACTGCGTAAGAAGTCGACTGGGGTTGGTTTTGGGGAGAGGCGAGACCCGCGCAACCTGCGGTTGCCAACAATGCGGCGAAGATAATGGATGCCAGAATTGGCTGAGCTAATCGGACGTTTCCTCTAACCCACCACTTGTTTACCGAAGTTCCGGCGATTCCCATGAGCAGCATGGCAAGAATGTATAAGGCTGCATTACCGGAAGCGAAGAATGGTTCGATCAGCAGAATTGCGTTTTGGGTGGCGGGCGCTTGGACAGTGAGAGCTGCTGAAACAGCGCCAGCCGCGGGATTTACAGTTTGTGGGCTAAAGGCGCAAGTTCCGCCAGCGGGCAAACCCGAGCACGCAAGACCAAGGACCTGCGTAAATCCATTTTTCGGAGTCACGGTGATAGTCAGCTTGCCGGAAGCTCCCTGCGCAACTGTGAGCGACGAGCTGCTGATAGATAACGAGTAGTCGGGCGCCGGCGCCGCTGCCACAGTGATCGAGACGGGAGCAGAGGTAGATCCAGCATAGTTCGCGTCGCCAGAATAAGCCGCAGTGATGGAATGAGTTCCTGCCGAGAGACCAGTACTGGTGAGTGAGGAAGAGCCCGCGCTAAGCAGCGACGCGCCAATCTGGGATTGCCCATCCAGAAAGATGACAGAGCCAGTCGGTGTACCGGATCCTGATTGCGCCGCGGCCGACGCAGTGAAGGTGACGCTTTGCCCGGTCGACAGTTGTGTCGCGGAGGCAGTAAGAGAAGTGGTAGTTGCGGTTTTAGCCGGAGCTGAAACGGTGACCGATACTGCGGCCGAAGTGGAGGTTGAAAAATTCGAGTCACCTGAATAAACCGCGGTCACGGAATGAGAGCCAACAGCGAGTCCAGACGTACTGAATGTTGCTGATCCGGAAGAGTTCAGAGTGCCTGTGCCTATTTGTGCCGCGCCGTCGTTGAAGGTCACGGTGCCAGTGGGAGTACTCGTTCCCGATGCAGGAGTAACTGTTGCGGTAAACGCGACACTCTGCCCCAAAGTGATGCTGGCGGATGATGTGACGAGGGAAGTGGTTGTCGCAGCGGTCGAAGAGGTTGCAGCCGTAAACACAAAGACCGTTGCAGAATACGCCGGAAAATTGTAGTTCACGGTATTGGACACAACGGGAACGGCGGCCCCGGCAACAATTTGCGTCATGTTGGCGTTGCTGTAGGTGTAGGGATTGGCCGTGGCTGCCGAATTAAAATTGGCGAGGCTCAGGCTTGTTTGAATCAGGCTTGTGGTCTTGTTGATGGCGATGACGGTGAGGGCGCCGTCGCTTGAGCGCATTGCGCCGTAAACAGAAAGCTGGCCTTGATCGGTGCTTGTCGAGGTTACTGAGCTGTCTCCAAATTGTCCGCCCGCGCCGTCATAGTTCCGATACACACGGAAACTGTACGCGACAGCATCGGTCGGTTGAGGCACACTCCACAAATTCGCGAAATCCAGGCCCTCGCGCCCGTAAATGCCGAGCACATCCGCCTCCGTGAGCGCATCCACTAGCGGATTGGTTCCGCTGCTGAAGCTGTACTCGGAAATCGAGAGTTTCGTTCCTGGATAGTAGGTCTGAATCCAATTTTGAAAGCGGGGGAGAAGCATCATCGGTCCATCGAAATAGTATTGTTCGACCCAGCTTCCCGAATTAAATGTGGGATCCCAAAGCGCACGGGTGGAGGCAAGTTCCGCGGCGTCCGTCGAGCCGCCTCCATAATAGTGTTCGTCGAAGTAATCCAGAATGCGTTGATGATTGGTCTGGTCGTAGGCGGCCATCTGCTGCAAATAATATTGACCCGCGTAAAGATTGTTCTGTTGGTTGGGAGTTCCGATCCATCCGCCGAGCGTGAAATCCACGGGACCTAAAACTTTCGCGGAAGAATCTGTTTGTTTGACCATTGCGGCGTATTGCTGGCCGAGGGCAATGATCGTGTCGTAGTTCGGCTGATTGGGTTCTACGTCACGGTGCGTGTTGCTCCAGCCTCCTGGCTCATTATCCAGTTGGTAGTAAGGAACGCCGCCGTTTGCGGCGGTGCCGAACGTTGCAATGAAATGTTGCACCCAACCTTGCTGCAACGCGACGGTGTTATCGATATGGTTGGCATAAATATTGTTGTCGATTAGCTGGGCCCCACTCGTTGTGAGACTGTTGCCGCAGCTGTCGCCATTGGGGTGAACGTAGGGATTGGTGGATTGCTGCGGGCCATATACGGAGACAGGAAAACTGCAATTCCACGCCGCCGTTTTATTCACATAGGGGATGATTGGAATGGTGAGCAAGGCGTGGGCGTTCGATGCCGACTTGTAAGTGTTGACCATCAGATCGGCGGAAGCGCTTGGGACCGGGGTCGCTTGTCCGTTGCCACCCATGAAATACCAATCGAAGCCTGCGTTGCTGGAATCGACTTGCCAGTTGTAACGAGTTGTTGCGTCGCCGCCCCAGCGGACATTGGGAACCTGAATTTCTTTCGCAAAACCGGAGTCCAGGCTGTAGCTAGCGATGCCGTAAATGTCGGGATTGATTGGATGTGGATTTCCGGCGGCGTCAACAGTCAGGGTTGGGGCCGTTTGGGCGAATCCACTGGGCGATGCCAAGGCAAAAAGACAGATGAGCGCGGTAACGTAGAGTATCAACCGAATCAATGATCGAGACATGGATTGCCCCCGTGGGCGCGAAGTTGGAGGGATTTTTTGGGTGATCCAAAAACTATCGGGGCATGGGGCTGCCGTCAATGGTACGCAGGGGCAGGTGAATGAACATTCGCCTTACACATGTCGGTCCTTGCCGCGCGGTGGCAAAAAACTACGTTTGCTCGACAGACTAAATACACGAAAAATGCAATTCATCGGGAATCTGATTTTGAATGCCGGCGGATTCGTTCAAGGACCGTTCTGGGGAGTTCTCCGCTGGGATGAACTTGCCGCGGAGCCGGATTGTGGAATGCCCCAGCGCCTCGGCCGGTTGCTTGTGGGGAACACCTGTCCCGAGGGCCAGTTTACGGTGTTTGCGGAAGCGTTCGATGATGGCGGTATGAATGGAACAACCTCTCCAACACACCGGCGCAGCGGGCGGGCGTTTCACAAGATGCGGTTGCAGGCGCAAGGCCGCGCGCACAACGGAAAAAAGTTCAAAGAGTCGTGCGAGACCGTGGTGGTGAACGCGCACGGCGGTTTGCTGATGATGAAGCACGAGATTGATAACGGGGAGATGCTCGTTTTGACGAACCCGGAAACTTTGGAGGAGCAGGAGTGCCGCGTCGTGTATCAGGGAGAGCCCTGCGAGAGAGGGCAGAGGATCGGCGTGGAGTTTCTGACGCCGGCCCCGCGGTTTTGGGGATTGGAGTTCAGTGAGCTGTCGAAGCAGGGAGACGAAGCGTCCGCCGTTCATTAGGGTTCGAGCTATCGGACCGCGCGGGCGTGGCAAGCCCGGCCCCTACAGGAATTCAATCGCGGGAAATAATTCCAATTAAAATTTTGACTTGCTAGGTGTTTGCGGGAGCGCGCCGCGTTTTAGCAGTGGCTTTGATTGCGCGGCCGCGGCGGAGGAACCAGTCTATGACGCGCCAAAGCAGGAGAGCGGCAACGATTGCGCCATAGGTTAACGGGCGAAGCACGGCGGATTTCACCAGCCAGTAGTAGTGAATCACACCACAAATCGCGCTGATGTAGATTAGTCGATGGAGCATTTGCCAGCGGCTTCCGCCGAGACGCCGGATCCATCCGGCGGTTGAGGTGAGCGCCAAGGGAATCATCAGGATGAAAGCGGTGAAGCCGACCGTGATGAAGGGGCGCTTGGCGATGTCTTTCCAGATGGATGCCAGATCGAAACTCTGGTCGGGGCCGAGATAGGTGAGGAAGTGGAGACAAGCATACAAGAATGCGAAAAGGCCGAGCATGCGGCGAAAGCGAATGAGATCGGGGAGCTTGAGGAGTTTGCGGAAAGGCGTGATGCAGAGAGTTAGGACGAGGAAGCGAAGCGTCCAATCGCCCGTGGCGTGTTGAATAAATTCGACGGGATTCGCGCCGAGGCTAGCGGTGAAGCCGCGCCAGACCAAAATACCGAGGGGCACAAGGCAAAGAAGGAAGACGGGAACTTTGGCCCACTTGTTGGCGAGAATTGTGAGCACGCTGCGAGTCAGCCTCAGTAATATTTCTTCAGGTCCATGCCGGTGTAGAGGCTGGCGACCTGGTCTTGATAACCGTTGAACATGAGGGTGTTGCGCTTGAAGATTTCGCCGAGCCGGCGCTCTTTTGCCTGCGACCAGCGGGGATGATCCACGTTTGGGTTCACGTTGGAGTAGAAACCGTATTCGCGAGCGTTGGCGAGATTCCAGGTTGTGGGCGGTTCCTTGGCGACAAATTTAATTTTGACGAGCGACTTGATGCTCTTGAAACCGTATTTCCAAGGAATGACCATGCGGACAGGCGCACCGTCCTGATTCGGGAGCAAGTCATCGTACATACCGACACATAGAAGAGTGAGCGGATGCATGGCCTCGTCGATGCGCAAGCCCTCGACGTAGGGGAATTCGATGCCGGCCAATTCCGGCCGCGCTTTCGGCATTTGGCCCAAATCCCAATACGATTCAAAGGCCACGAATTGGGCTTTGGGAGTTGGCTCGACAAGTTTGGCGAGAGTACTGAAGGAGAAGCCAATCCAGGGGACAACAATCGACCAGCCTTCCACACAGCGGTGGCGGTAGATTCGCTCTTCGAGAGGAGCGAGCTTGAGGATTTCGTCCATGCTGAATTTGCGCTTGGTTTTGACTTCGCCTTCGACGGAGACGGCCCAGGGTGAGGTGCGGAATTTCTGCGCGTTCTTTGCAGGGTCGGTTTTGTCGACTCCGAATTCGTAGAAATTGTTGTAATGGGTTACTTCTTCCAGGGTGTTCTGTTTTTCTGTGGTGCTGAAAGGGCTTTTCGCGAGGTTGGTAAATTTCGCGCCGGCATAGACGTTTCGCGGCGGGGAGAAAAGGTCCAGAAGATTCTTACCGGCAACCGCTGCCGCGCCAGCAATGCCCATGGACTTGAGGAATTTGCGCCGGTTGAAGTAGAGATCTTTGGGCGTGACGTCCGCGTAGGTCAGTTCCGGTTTTCTTTGCGGCAACATCTATTCCTTCCAGAAGACGAGCAAAAAAGCTCACTTATATAGTACGCACGTCCATTTGGATTGGATGCACAAAAATTATTTGAGGATTCCAGAGACGGGTTCGCGTGTTCTTGCGTGGCTAACGATGGGCGTGGAGGCGTTCGAAAATAGATTGAGCCGCGAGTACGCCGTGGTATTGGGCTTCTTCGAAGATCGAAATGCTGCTCAAGTCGGAATTGGCGAATAGCAGACGAGAATCGGTGCGCGGTGCGCGGCGCGTCAAGCGGAGGCGCTCTTCGGAGAAGACGGAGCCGACGGTGGGGCGGATCATGGCATGGCCCATACGCATGAGGTCGATGCGCGAGACGCACCGGCGGATGTCGAAGTGGACACGCTCGAGATCGTGGAGAATGGCTTCCTTCCAGTAGTTCCAATCCTTGTCGAGGAGAAGCTGGCGATTTTGCGCTGGCGTGCCGTCCGCCAGGGCCCAGTAGAAGGTCCAGACGGTGCGGTCAATGTGCGTGCGAAGGCTTTGGTGTGTCGCGTCGACGTAGCCGAGAGTCGGAGAGTCGAGAAAGACGGTGTCCCAGGTGGGTTCCGCGCCGCGGGAATCGGGGAGACGCTCAAGCGTGAGATTGGCGGTGAGCCACGGGGAATAGACGAAATCGTGCAGATGCGGAAAACCATCGACCAAATACGGAGCCAGGAATGTGGGCGCGGCGAAGATCACAAATTCGGATTGAAATTCCTTGTCGCCGGAGAAGACGCTGACGCCGCGTTTTGTTTCCGCGATGCGATGGACCATTTGGTTGGTGCGAACGTTTTCGCCGACCCGTTCGAGAAGGCGGCGGGTGATCCAGCCGTTGCCTTCGGGCCAAGTGAGGGGGCCTCTTTCTTCGGCTTCGCGGGAGGAAAAATAGTGGATGCCAGCCCAGGCGGAGGTGTCTTTGGCGAGCGCGCCGTAATCATCGCGGCAGGCGTAGTTCATGTACCAGTTCACCAAACGCGAATCGCAGCCTTGCTGCTGGAGCCAGTCAGAAAAAGAGAGGCGATCCAAATCCTGAAACTTCGCGGAACGGCCGAGCTCAAGAGGGATGGTGAATTCGCCGCCGGCGCGGAATTTTGCGAAGAGATCTTCGAGATGCTGGAACTGGTCGCGATCTTTTTGCGTGAGGCCAATGGCTGGCTCGATACCCTCCTGCCAGCGGCCGTAGAGGAAAAGACGTTCTTGCGGCGCGAAACAGAGGTCGCGCTGTTCCCACTGGCCATTTTTCAGGACGTCGAGATCTTCGAACAGTTCGCGGGCGAATTCGGCTTTGGGGCCGGGGACAGGGACATAGTGCGCGGCCCACGGATAGGCGGTGATTTCGTTTTCGCCCCAACGTGCGTTGCCTCCGGCTTGCGGATTCATTTCCAGGAGGACGAAATCGTTGAAGCCGCGTTTGCGCAGGCGCCAGGCGGCGCTGAGACCGGCGATGCCACCACCAACGATAGCGACTGGAAATTTCTCGACGCGCTTTGCGGGAGGAAAAGAGGCGCGATCGCGCAGGAGATGCCCCATCTGGAAGGAATCGTTGACGAAGGATCCTGTGATGGGACGATCTGATTTGAGTGAGAGTCCAACTAGGGCTGCGCTGCCGGAGCGGAGAAATTTTCGGCGTCCAACCTTCAATGACTGATGTCCTTCCAGTCGTTTTCGTAGGTGCGAACGAGGACTTGGCTGTTCAGCTGGTTGGGAGGCATGGGAAGTGGGGCCATGTCCGGCGGAAATTGAAAGAGAGCGGGCAGACCTTCGACGTTGATGAAACGCAAACCGCTGGGTAGAGAAGTGGGAGGAGTGTATTCGTGCGTACCGGCGAGGACGAATCCCCACTCGCCGAAACTCGGAACATAGACGTGATACGGATATGTTTGCAAGCCGGCCTGCTTGAGCGTTTGTGCGATGCACCAGAAAGAATCGCGGGCGAACATGGGCGAAGTGCTTTGCACGACCATCAAGCCTTGCAAGCTGAGATGGCGGGCGGCGGCGCGATAAAAAGCAGTGGTGTAGAGCTTGCCGAGGGAATAATTCGTGGGGTCCGGAAAATCAATGACGATGAAATCGAAATTGTCGGTATTCGAATCGACCCAGGGAAATGCGTCGGCGTTGATGATATGAACGCGCGGCGAAAGGAAGGATTTGTCGTTGAGCTTGGTGAGCATGGGATGCGTGGAGAAAAGTTTGGTCATCTCGGGGTCGAGATCGACGAGAGTGATGCTTTCGATTTGTGGATATTTGAGTATTTCGCGGACGGCGAGGCCATCGCCACCGCCAAGAACCAGAACTCGATGCGGAACGGGAACCGCAGCGAGGCCGGGATGGATGAGAGTTTCGTGGTAGCGGTATTCATCGCGGGAGCTGAATTGGAGATGGCTGTTTAGGAAGAGCCGCAGATCGTCTTTGAAACGAGTGAGCACCAGATGCTGGTAGCGCGTGTCGCGAGCGAAGATGATGTCGTCGGCGTAGATGTTGTCCTCGGCGGTGGCAGTGATGCGGCGGGCATCCGCCATGCCGATTCCGAGGCCGCAAATGACGACAACGCAGGCTATCCGCAGAACGCGCGTGCCGGAGAGTTGGGTGGAGAACAAATAGGTGGTCCAGAGGGCGACGCCGGCGTTGACGAGACCAAAAAGCATGGCCGAGCGGACGAGGCCGAGACGCGGCACGAGGAGAATGGGAAAGAGCAGGGAAGCGCCGAGCGCGCCGAGATAATCAAAAGTGAGGACGTGCGCGATCACGTCGCGGAATTCATAGCGATCCCGGACGATGCGCATGAGCAGCGGGATTTCCAAGCCGACGAGAACGCCCATAATAATGACGAGCGCGTAGAGAATTAACTCGAATCCCTGCGTGAAGGCGAAGGCCATCATCAAGAGCGCGGAAGAAAAACCGCCGATCACGCCGAGCAGAAGCTCGATCCATACAAAACGGTAAACGAGGCCGCGATTCAGATAACGGGAAAGAGCGCTGCCAATGCCCATGGCGAACAGGTAAGTGCCAATGATGGTGGAAAACTGGAATACGCTGTCGCCGACGAGATAGCTCGCAAGCGTGCCCGCGACGAGTTCGTAAATGAGCCCGCACGCCGCAACCAGCAGCACCGAGATGAAGAGCAGTATGCCCATACGCTAGTGAATGGCCGCGGCAATGATGATGCAAATGCCGAGAGACATTGCGCCGACTAAAATGGCCAGCGCCATGTTGTGTTCCTGAACGATTTCCTTCCAGAGATGGTACGGCGTGAGCTTGTCCATCACCACAAAAGCGATGATGAAGATGAGCATGCCGATCAGGGCGAATACGAGTGCAGAAACGATGTTGGCGAGCGGAACGAGGTTCATTTATTTGCCTCCGGTGTAATGGTGATAGAAGCCGTAAACGGAACGATAGGAGCCGGGATTATCACGAACGGACTTGGGAACATTTTTCAATTGGTTGATCCTGTCGAGGCTCCAGCCATGATATTGGGCGAAGCTTGTGCCTCCGAGTACCAGAAATCCATAAGCGAGATAGAGTTTTCTGAACATCGTTCATTCCTCCGAATTCCCAAGCTGAATCTGAACTGGCGGATGATCGCTCTCCGACCAGCGCGCTCGCTCGAAACTGATAGAGCGCCAGGTAATGGCGATGGCCGGGATCAGCAGAGCCAGAAAAGCGATGCCAAAAAAACCTGGGACAGTGACGTTTCGCTTTACTTCCACCGAATAGGAGATGGGCGCGTGCTTGGCGTCGACTTCAGGCTCGATGCGCAAATAATAATGACCAGCTGGAACGCTGGGGATGACGACCGAATCTTTCGTGCTGCCTTCGGACCAGGACCCGTCGCTGTCCGAGCCGTAGTAATAACTGACTTCGCGGCCAAAATCCCACGCCTGGCCGGTGTCTTGATTAATGAGTGCGAAGTTCAGATAGATCCAGGAGTTCGAGACATTCGCAGAGGTTGTGACTTCGACATTCGAGGTGCGGCCTTCCAAATCGAAGGTTTGGGTAACAAAGGAGGCTTCGCCCTTCGGCTCACCGTAGTTTAGTGTGTAAGTGGATTCGAATGCCGTGCCTTTGCTCGAGGCGAGGTCGAATCCAGCCATCAGCACGAGCAGAAAAATGGCGAACGCGAGAAAGGCGCCCCAAATGCCTTTGACGTTTTCGCTGACCGGCGACGGCTGATTTTCGTAAACACCGATCGCCTCGGGCGGACTCCCGGGCAGATTGAAAGACTTCCAAATGTCTGCACCGTAGATGTATTCGCCGAGAGACCATGTGACTTCGTTCGCCGTCTTTTCCGCCGACAGTACGCGGGGCGGTTTGACGTACTCGGTTACCGCCGCATGCTCGCCGACGCGCACCTGCCAGGGAAATTCGCCGAGGACGTAGTTCGTGGTGGCGTCGGAGGACTGAAAGTGCTTGTAGACCTCGCCGAGGTAGTTGGCGGTGGCAAACTGAACGATAGGAAGTTCCTTGCAAACGCTGATGTCGTTCCAGTGGCCATTGTATTCCGTGAGATAGCGAATGGCTTTGTACGGGTTGAAGAGGACATATTCGTGCCAGTAATAGCTGATGCCCTCAACCTTGATGCCGCGCCGCTGGAAGCCGATGACTTCGTAATCAGTGCCGCGAAGTTTGCCGCGCGTGCCGAGGGGAATGAGCGGTGGAACCTCTCCGATGATTGCTTGAAATGTTTGCAGGATCCGAAGATTCGGATCTTTGGCGTCGAGAATGGAGTGGCAGCTTTCACAGACCACGGTTTCGGCGTGTCCCAGTGCGCGAAGCGTAATGGCCGCGCCGCATTGCGGACAGTTCAAGGCTTTCGCTTGAGGTTTGGGCAGAGTCGAGAGTGGCGGAGTGCCTGCGCTCATCACCAGCCCTCAAAACTGCGGAGATTTTTGAGTTTGAGATCGTCGAACTCGACGAATTCGCCGAGATAGAGAGCAGGATGTTCATCGCTGTAATCGAGCGTGGCGAATTTTCCGGATTGGCTGCGTAGGTCGGCAAAGGTGACGTCTGTTTTGTCCCAGTATTGGAAAGGCAGCTCGCCTTCGACTCCGCGGTAGTGCGCCGGAGTAATCACGCTCACGGTGTAGCTCTGATTGTTCCAGTTGTATTGCTGGCCGACTTTTACCTGCCCAGACGCGGGCAAACCGGCCGCGTTGCTGGCGAAGGATACAGCGAACTCATTTTGCGCGTCGGAGAGCCAGGCGCTCGTGCCGTCGTTCATTGTGATGTGCCATTCGTTCCAGCCGCCCTGGTCGTACTCGTAGAGAATGCGGCCACCGACGACGAATGCTTTATTGCGATAGATGCCTTCCGTGTTGAGTTGAATTGGCGAGCTGTCCGGGGGAAGATCGGCAACCTGGCCGACTTTCTTGAGATCGACATCGGTGCGTACAAGAATGCTTTTGCAATATTGGCAAACCGTTTGAACACTGCTGGACCATTGGAAGACAATCTTCGCACCGCAATTGGGGCAGTTCGAGACGGGCTGAGTCATCGGCCGCTGTTCACCTGTTGCACGAAAAAGTCCTCACGCTAAACTCTAATCGCTGGCCGCCTGGTGGCGCGCCGCCTCGTACGGACGCGCAAGACGCCTCACGGAGACGGTCCTTGCATGGAAAAGCTGCTGGAGCGCCGCTTCAAAATTCCATTCAGTGCGCGGAACGCAGCAAAAGAGATTCAGGCAAAGCGAATTGTGCTCGGGAAACGTGTGGCAGGCGATGTGCGATTCGGCGAGCAGGCAAAGACCAGTGATGCCACCGGTACCGGGAAACTGATGCCACTGCGTTTCGCCGACGGGACGCAGCTTCATACCGCGAATCATGCCGTGAAATAGCGTTTCGACGGCGCGAAGATCGCGCAACGAATCCGATGAGCAACCGAAGGCCTCGACGACCCATTCGATGCCGCTCATGCTCGCTTCACCACTAGGCCTGAGGCTTCCCACATTCCGGACAGAATTTGCTGGCGCGCGGGATGGGCTTGCCGCACTCGCTGCAGAATTTCGTGGTTGCAGAGGCTGCGCCTGCAGCCGCCGGAGCCGCGCCTCCACCGCCAGGAGTGCCTGCGGTGGATTGTTTCACGGCGTCCATCATCGCCTGGCCCATCGCGACGCCCGCTCCAAGCCCAGCGCCTACGCCAACCGCTCCGCCACCTTCATTCCCGGCGGCAATCGGAATCGCTTGCGCCACTTGATACTGCGTGAATTTGCCCATGTCTCCGAGCACGTTCATGCTGATGCGCTGGTCGAGCACTTTCTGCAGCTCGTCTGGGAGCGAGAGATTCTCGACGACGAAAGTATCGAGCGACAGGCCGTAGTCCGTGAACGCAGGCTTGAGCTGTTCGTTGATTTTTTCTGCGAGCGCGCCCTGGTTCGCAGCCATATCGAGAAACGGCACCTGGCTACCGGCAAAAGCATCCGTCATTTTGGCGACGATGGTGTTGCGCAACTGGCCTTCGAGATCGGCGACGTGATAAATGTCGCGCGTTCCACTGATTTTCGAGTAGAACGATTTTGCATCGGTGATGTGGTAGGAATAAATTCCGAAACCGCGCAAGCGAATCGCGCCGAACTCTTTGTCGCGGATGGTGACGGGATTTGGCGTGCCCCAGTGCTGGTCTGTCTGGATGCGCGACGAGAAAAAATAGACATCGGACTTGAAGGGAGACTGAAACTTTTTGTCCCAGTTTTTGAGGTAGGTAAGGATCGGCAGCGTATTGGTATTGAGCGTGTAGAGTCCCGGCCCAAATGCGTCCGCCACTTTGCCTTCGTTCACAAACACGGCCAGCTGCGAATCCCGCACAGTGAGCTTGCCGCCATTCTGGATTTCGCGATCTTGCATCGGATAGCGGTAGGCAAGAATGCCGTCTTCCGGCTCCGTCCAATCGATGACATCAATCCACTGTTTGGAAATAAAATCGCGAAGACTCATGAAGGACCTCCGCTGCCAAGGCGGCTGGATGAACGCTCAGCCATCAGATAAAAGCGATGCTACGGTGCGGCTGGGGGCATGTCAATGCCATTCGGAAAGGGGTCGTTGCAAATTATTGCGATTCGTTATGAAGAAAAAATATTTTAAAAGTAGGAGAGTTACAAATTGGGTGTTAGCCCACAGAGCAAACTAGAAACAGGCTGGCCATGGCTAGCGTTGGCGCCGCTTTAGCCCTTGGAAATTGAGGCTCATTCGTTAACGGTGTCCTTGGCGGCTTCCAGGATCCCGGCGGCGTGCAATCCCTTCGCGTCGTCCAGTTGGAGCTTCACCACCCCACTTTCGGTGAGAGCAAAGTGGAATTCCGCTTCGGACAGTGCGTCCGCCCAAAAGGTTCCCTGGTTTTTGGCGCTCGAGGTGTACGTGCCTTCGAACGCCGACTCCACGCAGGAAGCCTGACCTCGGCAGAGACTCATCTCCCCGCTATGCAATTGCCCAGCCTCATCGGCTATAAACTTACCCGCGACTGACAACTTGCCCTCGGAGTCAGCGCCGGTCACCAGAAAACTGTAGCTGCCCCTCAAGATTTCCTGCGCCTCGACCGCAGGGTAGATCGTCACTTGCGCTACGCCTTGAGCAAGCGCATCGGCCTCCGCGGAAGCTGTGACGGTAATTGGATTGGGGTTGGATATGCCTCCTGGAGCGATGTAGAAACCATTCGCGCTGATCGAACCGCAATCCTGTCCACCTGCGCAGGGAGTGCCCCCGAGACTCCAGGTGACTTGAGTGTTAGAGGTGCCTGTCACGATTGTGGTGAACTGTTGCGTGCCGTGTATAGGCAGGCTGGCACCGACGGGAGCCACCGTCACGGTTATCGCTGCGGCCTTTCTTGCATCGAAAGCATTCAGTAAATCCTTGGTCTTGAAGTGACAACCAGCGCTGAACAGGGATAGTCCTGCCACAAGAACTGCACATTTTCGCATTTCCTCTCCGTCTTCGACTTTAGGTGGGCAAATGGCAAGCCTGTGGAAGCGTAACTTGGATTTCCACCATCTCCTTAGCAAAACAGGGGCGATTCCGAATCAGCATGTGCAAGTCGCCAACTCTTGCCCTTTGCTCGGGATGCACTCGTGAATGTGGGCCTGCCAGATCGGTTGTTCTCGTCGGGCGACTTTCGACTTGTTGCAAGGCGCCTTTAAGAAAATCGACCTTCAAGAAACATGAGCTGTCCTGGCTGGCACAGCTCCCCAAAATAAAGCACCTTGACACACACCTATCCGATAGGTGTAGTTTAGCGCTGTCTTTCCTAGAGTGGATTCCCCGGACGTACATAGCCTATGTACTAAACTTTTCAGTTGTCGTTAACGTACACGATAAGGCGTTTCGGGCTGTCGTGTTCCTAAAGGAGAATCGCCATGCGCCGGACTTTTCGGGATGTGTCGCCAGTAGCATTCGCAAATCGAATCGCTCGCATCGGTTTTCTGATTGCTGTTTTCGCGCTGCTGTGGGCCAGAAGCGCGGGCGCGCAAACGGTTGTGACGTACAGCTTTGAAGACGGAACGGCGGATAGCTGGACATCATTCAATGGCGCTAGCACTCCAGTGGCGACAACCGCCGCGGCGTATTCCGGATCATACAGTTTGCTGACTACGACGAACTCGAGCGGCGCTGGTGGGCCGTCGATTTCACTGAATGGTGTGCTGCAAGCGGGAGCGACGTACACGATCACGGGATACGTGATGCTCACCAGCGGCGAGACGGCAACGAACGCGAACTTCACGATAAAACGGACCGATCCGAGCTGCTCCGGCGGGACGTGCTACGACACCGTGGGAAACTACCAAGTGCCGGTAGCGGCTTCCGGATGGGCGCAAATTGGCGGGAGCTACACGGTCAGCACCACGGAAACGGGACTGGTGCTTTACGCGCAACTTGTGGGAGCGACCACGGCGCAATCGTTCTACTTGGACGAGGTGGTGATCACGGAGACGGCACCACCGCCAGGCGGAACGCCGATAGCCACGTACACTTTCGCGGATGGCGGCTTGGATGGCTGGACGCCGTTTGGTTCTGCATCGCTTGCGAACAGCGTTCCGTCAATCGTCGATCCAAATGGCGATGCGCGCAGCCTTCTAGTTACGAACCGCACAGCGGGCTACATGGGGCCGAGCCTGAACCTGCTTAGCGTGAACAACGTGGTAGCGGGCGCGACATATCAGATTACGGCGTACGTTTTGCTGGCAGCGTCGGACAGCAGTAATCCAACGGCGACGCTTTCTACTAAGACGACGAATTGCGCGAACACATCGGGTTCGTACAATAATCTAGCGACGTCGGGCGCACTCTCTAGCACGGCGTGGACAAAGGTCCAGGGCACGCTCAGCTTCAGCAATTTGCCTGGCCCGCCGTCAAGTCTGGTTTTGTATATACAGTCCAGCAGCGCCACGGATTCTTTCTACATTGATGATGTCACCATCGGCCAGCTCTCGCCGGCACCGCCAAGCCCTAGCCAGCAGGACAATAGCGGGATTACCACGACCTTCGAGGATGGCGGTTTGGACGGGTGGAGTTCTCGCACTGGTAGTTCCACGCTGACCAATACGACGGCGGAGGCGCACAGCGGTACACACAGCCTGCTGGTGACCGGGCGAGTCGCGAATTACGACGGGCCACAAATCAATGTTAGCGACAAGATGTACGTCGGCTCGGTGTACAACGCCAGCGTGTGGGTGATGTTGCTGCCGACCGACGGCTCCAATCACATCCTCAACATGAGCCTGCAGACTACGCTCGATGGCAATCCCAGCTATCCGAGCATGACGGCTTACCCTGGCGTGACCATTCCCGCGGACGGGAACTGGCACCAGATCAGCGTGATGCGATACAACATGGCCAATAACTACGATCCGGGGGCTGCGTATCTCTATTTGCAGACCGTTCCAGCGTCCGGCAACGATCTGGTGTCGTTCTATGTGGACGACTTCCAGCTTACGTACGTTCCGCCGCCGACCATTCAAACCAACATCCCTTCGATCTTCCAGACCCTCGCTCCCTTCTTCCGGGTGGGCGCAGAGGTGGATTTGACGGATCTGTCGGGACCGCACAACCAGCTCTTGACGAAGCACTTCGACAGCATCACTTCAGGAAACGACATGAAGTGGAGTTCGGTGGAAGCGACCCTGGGCACATACACCTACGAAAACGCCGACAGCGAAGTGGGGATGGCAGTGTGCAACGAGATGCACATACGAGGGCACAACCTGGTGTGGTCCACCGGCGAACAGACTCCGGCGTACGCCACGGGAGACGGCACGAATTCCGCCGCCAATCAGGCTACGGTGACCGCGAACATCCAGGAGCATATACAAAGCGAGGTGCAGCACTTCGGCACAGCGGTGTATGCCTGGGATGTGGTGAACGAGCCGATCGATCCCACACAACCCGATTGTCTCTACCACGGGCCGTTCTACCAAGTGCTTGGGAAAGGGTACATCGATGTGGCGCTGCAGGCGGCCAGACAGTACGCGCCTGCGGGGACGGAGCTGTTCATCAACGACTACAGCACGACCGATCCAGACCGGCTGGCGTGCCTTGTTCGCGTGATTCGCGATCTTCGCGAGCGTGGCATTCCATTGGATGGTCTCGGACACGAGATGCATAACGACATCAACTATCCGTCCGCAGACGCAGTGGTTCACGCGGTCGACACGATTCACGAGAATTTCCGGGACCTCGATCAGCAAGTTACCGAAATGGACGTCAGCGTTTACAACGCGGGCGACAACACATCGAACTACGCGCCAACCGTGCCGCCATCGCTGATTGCGGAGCAGGGCTGGCTTTACAAACAGTACTTTGACGCACTGCGGCGGTTGCGGGGCAAGATAAGCGCCGTCACATTCTGGGGCTTTGCGGACGACGACACCTGGCTCGATAGTTTCCCGATCGACCGGCTGGATGCGCCGCTGCCCTTCGATACGGAGCTACAAGCCAAGCCCGCTTATTGGGGGATTGTCGATCCAACGCAGTTACCGGGATACGGGCTATCGTTTTCCGTTTCCGATTCCGATGACAAGGGCGAGCGACACGATACGCGCGTTCTCACAGTGACCGCAACGAATGGGGACGTAGGCATAGCTTACGCAACACTGATCAACGGATTTACTCTGCGGCAGTTTGCCGGTGAGCGCTGCAGTCCGGTAATAATGCCGCCGAGCGGCTATCCAATCCTGCTTGGCGACCTCGCCGTTGGAGGCGCTGCCAGCGCAGCGTTCACGGTCAGCTTTGCCGGTTGCGGCGACTTCGCCGATTTTGTTTTGAGCGTGCCGTGGAGTTCCGCAACCTATGACACCGGGACATTCGTGTCCGTTATCCACCATCGCAGGCACCACGGAACATTTTGATGAAACGATGGTTTCGTAGTCTGAACGAACACTAAAGCGCAGTTCAAAAATTGGTGGGTCACGCGACAGTATTCCACCTTTGCCCCTCCGTGTGCGCCTTGTACGAACGAGAGGTCTCCGAATGAAGCGAATTGATTTTAGCGTCGCAACATCGCGGAAACGAGCTTCGGAGGATTGTCAACGAGACGAGAAAGTCCCGCCAAACCGAATTGCCGGGTACAATTAGAGATGGAGGAGTGGGTGAGCGGTTGAAACCGGCGGTCTTGAAAACCGTTAGGCCTGAAAGGGTCTCGGGGGTTCGAATCCCTCCTCCTCCGCCAGCCTCACGCAGGTTTGGCGAACGAACCATCGAAGACGACAACGGGGTTCGTTTATACTTACGTATTGGGCTCCGAATGCGGCGCAGCCCTCCTCGCTTCGCCCTTCTAAAATAGATTGACCTGATCCTATGTCTTCTTCCAAAACAATTGTCCGCATGGCCGGTATTTGGCTGTTCTTTCTTGTCGTGTATGCCAGCTTCTCGCTGTTTCTGCACAGGGGAAGCCATGCTCTTACCGCCTTCGGAGATTTGTCTCAGTGCATTGTGCCGCTCCTCGCTAACGCCGGCCTTCTGATGAACGCCGGAACTCCGCATTGGCGCAGAAATCTCTTCTGGATGCTCCTCGCCATGGGCTGCACGCTCTGGCTGATCGGGCAATTCGAGTGGACCTACTACGAACTCTATCTGCACCGCGACGTGCCCGATAACGACCCAGTCGACATTGTCTTCTTCCTCCGCGGCATTCCCATGATGGCGGCGCTGACGCTGCGCCCGCATCTCAAGCGCGGCGAGCTGCGCCTTCGCTTCGGCTATTTGGACTTTGCATTGCTGCTCATCTGGTGGATCTTTCTTTACGTTTTCATCGTGCTGCCGTGGATGTACGCCGTTCCTTCGCTCGCGGAGTACAAGTACAATTTCGTTCTTCTTCACAACATCGAGAACATGATCATCGTCGGCGGCTTCGCCTACCTCTGGCTGCGGTCGTCGGGAGCATGGCGAGTGGTCTACGCCAATCTTTTCGGCGCCTCTACGATGTACATGCTTTCTTCCCTCACCATCAACATCGCTCTCGAGTTCAACCGCTATTACACAGGAAGCTTGTACGATCTTCCTTTGGTTTCCTCTTTTCTCTGGTTCGCTTTCGCGGGCGTCATCGCATACCAAAAACGTGCCGCTCTCGACGCGCCCTCGGAGAACGAGTCCGACGCGGAGTCGGATAGCTCTCGCGGAGAGAGCGTCGTGCCAGCGCGTCTGGCGATGGCCGCAGTGATCTCCTTGCCGGTATTCGCCATTTACACTCTGCGGTTCGCTCACGAAACTGCCACGGTCCGTGATTTCCGGTTGCTGACTGTCCTTCTCGCCTCCATTCCTCTCGCTCTGCTGGTCTTCCTGAGAACGTATCTGGCCGATGCCGACCGCACCCGCCTGCTCTCGCAATCCGAACGGTCCATCGAGAATTTGCAGAGACTCCAGACGCAAATCGTGCAATCCGAAAAACTCGTCTCTCTGGGACAATTGGCTGCTGGCGCTGCTCATGAAATCAATAACCCTTTGACGGCCATTCTGGGCTTCTCCGACATCCTGGCGGACGACCTGACCCTTCCCGAAAAAGCCCGCGTAACCGCATCGAAAATTCGCGACCAGGCTCGGCGCACGAAAACACTCGTCGGAAACTTGCTCAGCTTCGCCAGGCAGGTCCCCACGGAACGCACGCTTCTAGATATCAACACCGTGGTCACCAATGCTGTGCAGCTCCGTTTCCTCGACCTTCGTACGGGGACGGTGCGCATCGAGCTCCAGCTCGAATCCGTTCTCCCCGGCGTTCGCGGCGATGGAAATCAGCTCATGCAGGTCTTCTTCAATATGATCAGTAACGCGGTCGACGCCATGGAAGCGGCGCAAGGTGGCGTCCTCACCATTAAAACCATGCGCGACCGCGCCTATGTCGTCGTGCTTTTCCTGGATACCGGGCCGGGTGTCAAGGAACCTCATCGTGTCTTTGATCCTTTTTATACGACCAAACCCGTCGGCAAAGGCACAGGCTTGGGTCTCAGCATTTGCTTCGGCATTGTGCAGGAGCACAGCGGCAGGATTCTCTGCTACAACCGGCAAGAAGGCGGCGCGGTGTTCCGCGTAGAGTTGCCGGCTGTCCTTGCGGCTCTTCCCACAAAGGAACCGCAGCTCACTGGCACCACTTCAAATCCGCAGAAGTTCTCGTGACCCTGCTTCTTGCCGGTGCGCGAACACTTTTGCTCGATCGTCTTGAGGCCTGGCGGACTCATGTTAGAGTCTTGTTTCGAACTGCATTCAGCAAGTGGGGGACGCGATGACAGACGCAGCCATCGTGACGCAGAAGCTTACACGCCGCTTCGGCAATCTGACCGCGGTCGACGGCGTCGACCTCACCGTTGCTGCTGGCCAGTTCTTCGGCTTCCTCGGCCCCAATGGCGCGGGCAAGTCCACAACCATCAAGATGCTCACCGGCCTGCTGGCTCCGAGTTCCGGACGCGCGGAACTGCTTGGGCTGGACTTCGCTGCGCATCCTGTTGAAGTGAAGCGGCAAATCGGCGTCGTTCCCGAGGGCATGGGCCTCTTCGAGCGATTGACAGGCGCCGAGTATCTTCAGTTCGTTGGCCGCATGTACGGCCTCGATCGTCCCACGACGCGGCGCCGCTCCGACGAGTTGCTCGATTTCATGCAGCTCTCTGACCGGCCAAAGACTCTCATCGCGGACTATTCCCACGGTATGCAGAAAAAACTTGCTCTGGCTGCGGCAGTGATTCATGGTCCGCGCATTCTTTTTCTCGATGAACCGTTCGAGGGTGTGGATGCTCTTGCCGCAGGAGCTCTCAAAGCGCTTCTGGGACGCATGACCGAGCGCGGCGTCACCATTTTTCTTACCTCGCACGTTCTTGAAATTGTCGAGCGGCTCTGCAGCCACGTGGCCATCATTCACAAAGGCCGGCTCGTGGCTCAGGGTTCGCTCGAGGAGCTGCGTGCAGGCATTGCCGGTGAAGAAGGAAGCAAAACGAGTCTGGAGCAGATTTTCCTCTCCATCGTGGGCCAGGACGGCGCCCAGCGGCCACAACTCGAGGAACTCTCGTGGCTGATGTAACTCAACTTCCCGGCGTTTGGGAACAAATCAGGCTCGTCTCGGGGCTCCGCTGGCGGATTCTGGCCAACAATCTCCGCAAGAAACACAATCAGTGGGATTTGATCGGGATGATTGTCGCGGGCGTTTTTGCCACGCTGGCGGTCCTTGGCGTAAGCGTGGGGTTCGGCTTTGGCGCTTACGCCATTTTGTCGGGCGGTCATGAAGCCTGGATCGCGTTGCCTTTCTGGGGAATTTTTCTCTTCTGGCAGTTCTTTCCCGTTTTCACGGCGAGCTTTGGGGTTGGTTTTGAATTTCGTAACTTGCTGCGATTTCCGCTCAGCCTCCGCGCGTTTTACCTCATCGGCTTAGCCTACGGGGTGGCGGATTTTGCCGCGCTCGCCTCGCTCTGCTGGTTAACGGCAATGATCATCGGCGCGACCGTGGCAAATCCGCGCGTCCTGCCCGCCCTCCTGCTCATCTGCGCTCTCTTCCTGCTGATGAACATCACGCTCGAGCGCATGATCGGTTCCTGGATCGAACGCATTCTGGCTCGCCGCCGTGCTCGAGAAATGTTCTTCGCGCTCTTCATCCTCTTTGCCGTCTCCGTCCAGTTCATCAATCCGCTAGTGCAAAGATACGGCAGTGCGGCGCAACCTTGGGTCCGGCAAGTAGTCCCCTATCTTTCAGTTTTTCCTCCGTCGCTCGCGGGCCGTGCCATCGCAGGCGCCGCCCAGCACAATTTTACGGACACGATCCTCGGCGCGGCTGGCATTTCAGCTTACGTGCTGCTTTTCAGCGTTTTCCTCTGGCTGCGCTTCGCTACGCAATACCGAGGCGAGGAACTGAGCGAAACCGCCGCACCTGCCCGCGCCGTCGTTCGCCCGGTTTCCCGCACCACCGACCAGCCCGATGCGCTTCGCTTGCTTACGCCACAAGTTGCCTCCGTCCTTCGCAAGGAGTTCCGCTATCTTACCCGCAACACTTTCGCCTTTTTTCTGCTGATCATGCCTCCCGTTTTTGTTTTGCTCTTCACCACGCAATTCGCGGGCAGGCATCCCACGGCGATGAGGCATCCCGTTTCGACCGAGTTTTTTTTCCCGGGCATGATGGCCTACCTCTTGCTCATTCTGATGGCGCCCGCGTATAACAGCTTTGCTTATGACGGCAAGGGCATCCAAACGTTCTTCACTTCGCCCGTGAGCTTCCGTGAAGTTTTTCTTGGAAAAAATCTCTTGCAGGTCGGCATGCTGGCGTTTGAATTGACGCTTTCTATGGTTGCCTTTTCCTACCTCGTTGGACTTCCTTCGCTGCCAGTTCTTCTAGCTACACTAGCCGCGATCATATTCAACGTCGCGGGGCAACTGACCATCGCCAATTGGTCCTCGCTATGCTTTCCGCGCAAACTCAATTTCGGGCAGATGCGCGGTCAGCGCCAATCCGGGATGGCCGTGCTTGTCTCGTTTGGCACGCAAATTCTTTTAGGCGGCATCAGCGCACCCATCCTGTTTATGAGCCGTTGGACTGGCGACAAGTGGCTTCCCGCGGAGGTATTTGCATTTCTTGCCGCCGCGGCAATCGCGGGCTACTTCTCCTCGCTCGATCCGCTGGCCGCCCTCGCCGAAAAAAAGAAAGAAACCTTGATCGACGCGCTGTCCCGTTGAACCTTCATCCGTCGGCAATGGAACGGAAAGCTTTAGCTCACACTGCCATCAGCGGAACGCAACGCCGCAGCGTAACGCGCGGCAATCGCCTTCCAGGAAAAATGCTTCTCCTGCGCGCGGCAGCTGCGTTCGGCAAGCGTTGCGCGATACTCCGGATCAGCAAGCACTTTGAGCAGCGCTTCTCCTAATCCTCGCTGGCGCTTCGGATCGGCGAACACCACACCCGCTTCGGTAATGGGAGACGCCGTTTCCGGCCCGTCGAGCGCAACCACCGGCAAACCGCACGCGATGCCCGCGATAGCGCTGCCGCGCCGCGAAGAAATTCCTCCTCGCACAAAAAGCAAGACATCGCAGGACGCCAAGTGCTGTACGATTTCCGATCCTGGCAGGATTCCAAGCGCGCAGACTTCAATCGGCTGCTTGTCCATCAAATTCTTCAGTGCCTTTTCTGCCGTGTCCGAATGGCGTCCCATGACGACCAGCCGCAACTTTCCCAAGCCCTCCGCCACAATTTGCAAAGCCTCTGAAATGCTTGCAATCTCCCAGATGCCGCCTTCTCCTCCGGTGATACCAAACACAGCAATCGCAGGCAGCCGGTTCGCCTCGCCAGGACGCATTTTCCAGGCGCTCTCCGGTTCCGGCAAATTCGCTCCGACGGGGATAAAAACCGTCCGCGTGTGTCTCTTTCCGATCCAGGGAATCTTACTGACCGGCACTGTGAAGACGCCGAGATCAGAAGACCGCAGCGCTTCGCTCATCGCGTGATTCTGTGCGCGCCGCCGCAGCTTATCTATGGTGCGGTCACCGTGGTAGGGCAAAACGTCGTGATAGACCATCGCAACGCGCGCACCTGCTTGCCGGAGAATCCGCAGGACTCGCAGAAAGCGCAGCGGAAAACCGCGCTCCGACCACGACAGCGCCGTGTATTGCACCAGCACCCAGCACCCGCGCCATTCCTTCGCTTGGCGCTCGAGTTCGCGCATCGCCGCGGGCCAGCCATCTTCTAGCCACGCGACGCGCGCAAGCTCCAGCTCAAAATCGTGCGCGCGTAAAGCCTCGCCCAAGTACCTGCAATACTCTTCGACGGCATCGGTCGGCGCATCCCGCCGGCCGAGCAGCGCGATGCACTTTTGCGTCATTGAGGGAGTGCCAGAATGTGATTCGTGCCACACGGCTTGCAGGCATAGCCGAATCGCGAGAACTCTTCAAGCAGGATCTTGTGGTTTTCCTCGCTGTGCATCTCGCAAATAATTCCCGGACGTTTTTCCTTCAACAATCGCTCCGCTCCGCGAAACACTTCCACTTCCGCGCCTTCCACGTCGCACTTTAGAAAGTCCGGCGCCGGTTGCGTCCTGGTGTAGCCATCGAGCGACACTGCACTTACCCGAATGGTGTCACCTTCGCTTGCGGAGACGACGTGCCCAAGTCCTCGGTCCGGCGAAGTCGCCGGATCGGTTCGCGCAAAGAAAACCGTGCGTGGTTCCGACCAAACAGCTTTTTCTTCCACAATGATCCAGCTAGATTCATTTCGTGCAACGTGTTCGCGCAATCTTGTCGCAATTTCGGGATCAGCCTCAAATGCAACCACGCGCCCCTCTTTTCCCACCAACCGTGCCGCAAGCAAAGAAAAAAATCCGATGTTCGCTCCGAGATCGTAAAAAACCATCCCGGGACGCAGCTGTTCTCGCAAAGCTGCCTGCACTTCCGGCTCGCCCCCTCCTTCGAAGTAATTCTTCCCCGTGCGCGGATTCAAATGCAGCCACAAGCCTTGCGCCGGACCGTTCTGCACTTGCACCCACGCAAGCGAATCGCGCGGCACTAGCTTTGCTCCCGCCCAGCTCACGCATCGGCCCAGCACGGGCACTCGGCGCAACTCCGCCAGAGGCGAAGCGTACCGGAGCAAAAATTGCGCTATCCGGCCTTGCGAAGCGCTCACTTCATTTCTCCACCAGAAAGCTGCCAATCACCAGCGCATCCATTCCCGAGCTGAAAAAAGTGCGAATGGCATCCGTGGGCGTATGCACGATTGCCTCGCCGCGAAGGTTGAACGACGTGTTCATAATGACCGGCACGCCGGTGCGCTTGCCAAATTCATCAATGAGCCGCCAATAGAGGGGATTGATCTCTTTCTCCACTGTTTGCGGCCTCGCGCTTCCGTCCACGTGCGTCACCGAGGGAATCACCGCGCGCTTCTCTGGCCGCACCTGCGCCGTCAGAATCATGAACGGGGAATCGCTCGCGCTCTCCAGATATTCTCCCGCCGCTTCCTTCTTCATGGACGGCGCGAACGGCCGCCACCACTCGCGGAATTTCACGGCGTTATTGACCTTCGCGTTCATCTCCCGATCGCGCGGGTCCGCCAATATCGATCGGCTTCCAAGCGCACGCGGCCCAAATTCCATGCGCCCTTGAAACCATCCAAGTATTTTCCCTTTAGAAAGCAATTCCGCCGCGGCTACAGCCACATCGCTCAATCGCGCATACTTTAGTTTATAAGTCTTCAGAGCGCTCTCGATGGCGTCGTCGTCGAACTCCGGCCCCAAATACGCGTGGCGCATCTCCTTCATTGGCAAACGCCCGCCGCCCTCAAGATAAGGCGCGAGCGCAGCTCCAAGTGCAACGCCATCATCTGAAGCCGCAGGCTGCACAAAGAACTTTTCCACCATCCCAGACGCCGCAATTTTCCCGTTCGCTTTGGAGTTGAGCGCTACCCCGCCGGCCAGGCAGACGTTGCGGCTTTTGGTCTTCTCGATGGCCATCTTCACGACGCTCATCATCGCGATCTCGCAAGCATCTTGCACCGCGTACGCCACATCTTTGTGCCGCTCGTCGATTTCGCTCTCGGGAGCCCGCCGCGGCCCGAACAGGCGCACCATCTCAGCAAAAGGGGCCGCTCCGTTCGCAACGAGCTTCCTGGCATGCACCTTGTAGGGCGTTGCATCCGCTTCAATAAACGCGCGCAAATCGACACCGGGCTTGCCGTAAGGCGCCAGCCCCATCACTTTCCACTCATCGCTGTTGCGCTGAAACCCGAGGTACTCGGTGAACTCGCTGTAGAAATATCCAACCGAGTCTGGAAACGGAATCGTCAAAACGTGCTCGAGCCGCCCATCCCGTCCGTGCCAAATCGAAGTCGCTTCCCATGCCCCGCGCCCATCCATCACCACGACTGCCGCATCATCAAATCCCGAAAACGAATACCCGCTTAAAGCGTGCGCCAAATGATGATCCACAAACCTCATCCGCGCTTTCGGCGCGCCAAAAATCTGCGTAAATCGCTTTGCCCCGCCCTCCTGATGCCACATGCTCATAAAATGTAGCGTCGAATTCAGCCCATTCGAATAGGTCGCAGGCATTCTCCCCGATGCAAAACACTTCAAATCGTGCCGAAACGCCGCGCCCGCCACCTGCCAGCCAAAACACACTTCATCCAGCTGCTCCGCCTTCACCCTGGCAAAATCCAGACATGCCCTGATGGCATTCTCCGGAAACCGCGCGTCATGCTTCACCCGGCTGATGCGCTCTTCCGCC
>Ga0074044_10000081_pt1 | contig 93635 bp, 83 predicted proteins | sample BogForMeECP23OM1_FD_94443 | JGI IMG/M metagenome (GOLD analysis project Ga0074044, IMG submission 94443) | Bog forest soil microbial communities from Calvert Island, British Columbia, Canada - Bog Forest MetaG ECP23OM1 | ecosystem: Environmental > Terrestrial > Soil > Wetlands ...
CTGGGGAGTCAAAAGCTTTCTGCGAGAGCGAAATGGCGCTTCTGAAAAATCAAAAGCGTCCACCGGCTACGTGTCGAACAAAAACGCTTGACACCCGGCACCGTCGTTAGAGACAGGATGACAACTCATTTTAGAGTGGACAACTTACGAGCCGCTGCGCGCCGCGGCCCGGTTGGCTGCGGTGAAGGGCGAACGGACGGCAGCATTCGTCGCAAGTCGCAGTTCCATCCTGAACGCGGTGTGCTCTGGCGTTGAGGACTGCAGAAGCCGGCCACCATGCTCTTCGACGATGCGGCAGCAGGCGCTCAGTGAAAGCGTAGCCGGCTTGTTCGCGCCTTCGGAGTGGAGCGGCGAAAAGAACGAAAGTGGCAACGAACCAGGGTCGCAAGAGGAAAAGTCAATTTGAACCAATTCGCTGCTCGGGCAGTGTGTGCCCACGAAGAGTGTGGGGTGGATTTCGCGGTTGAGGCGAGCCCGGATCTGTCCGGCGAGGTGAATGCAGACATGGAGAATCTGGTTGGAGTCGGCGAGCACGAGCGGGAGTGAAGGCGAGAGTTCGAGGCGGATCGAACCGGCCTCCGCTTCCAGTTGCGGAGCCAGCAAGCGCATCGTGGTTTGCATTACCGAGTTGATGTCGACGGCGGCAAGCTGCGCCGGAGCCTGCCGGGCAAATGTCAGCAGGCTCGCCACCAGCGCCGTGGTGCGCCGCACCTGTTCGCCGATTTGCGCGGCCTGGAGTTGTTCCTGGGCGGGTAGATTGGAGGCACTGAGCAGGTCGGAGTATCCCAGCATGGCGGTAAGCGGATTGTTGATCTCGTGCGCGGCTCCCCCCACCAACTGGCCAAGCGACGCCAGTTTCTCCGACTGAATGAGTTTTTCCTGCAGGCCTTTGAGGTCGTCGAACGAACCACGCGACCTTTCCAGCAACAGCGAAAGCTCGTCGCGCAGCAGGCGTTGCCGCCAGAACACCAAAACCCCCATCACGACCATGGTCAAAAGACTTGCGGTAATGCGGAAGGCTCTCACCGAAGATGGGACGGCGGTATCCAGTTCCGCGCGCATGGCGGCCCACAGGATGCTGAACAGAGCGAGCATGCTCAGCCGTGTGATCCAGATGCCGAGCACCGGCCGAGACGGTTTCGAGTCCGACAGATGGAGGCGAAGCGCAAGTAAGGGAGTCGCGGCCATCCACGCGATGGAAACCGTCAGCGGGATGTCATACAGGCTGCCGCTGTAGTAAAGCTTGTGGCCGATCGCCCAATTGGCGACGTACGAACTGGAAGCGTAGAGTGCGCTGGCGCCCAGCAACTGTCCGTAAAGCTGCCGCCAGCCGCCACCAGCCGTGTAGGCGAGGATGGCAAGCGAGCCCAGGAAAACCAGTTTCTCGGTCAAATAGGCCAGGTTGAAATTGGCGCTGTAAGTTGCCTCATCGACCTGCACCGTTTGCCAGGGGATAACGCTGTACACATAAACGAAGACCCACCAAGTCAGCAGGAGCGTAAAATCGAGCATGCGGATGCGTTCATCGCGCTCATCTTCCCGCAGATGGGGAAGCACGGCGAGAGCCGCGATCATGGGTACCAGATGCAGGAACAGAACGACGTCGCCAAGGAAGGGATCGGGAACATCTACCCGCCGGAAAACTTCAAAGTAATTCCACATGCCCTGGTAAACCAGCCAGAAGAGCATGCCCACGCTCATCAGGATCCAGAAGAGCCGGATATGCACCGTCGGCCAGCGCGAGCGCGAGAGGTTGGGCAGGAACGCCGTTGTGGCAACCAGCAGCAGACTTCCCTGCACCAGGTCGCTGGCGATGGTGAGCGCCCCTCCCCGGTGCATGAGCAGAGATAGCGCAATCTGGGCGACCACCAGCGCAATCAGCAGAAAGACCCAGAGTTTAGTGCGTGCGGCCAAAGGCAGACTACTCCGACTTCATTCTAGAGGTTGATGCGAGGTAGGAGAAGGATTACTAAGGTAACCTCTGGCCCTGCCATTCCCAATTCCGGTGGTGGGATAAACTCCGGGGGTGGAATAAATGTAGAGACGCGGCTTGCCGCGTCTCCCGTCCGCCAACTAAGATGGCGCAAAGTCCGGTTCAACCGTAACGACCTCATGGAGTTTGCTGACGGTTGCCTTTAAAATGGGGGCTTCCATTTACAATGTGTTGCTTAATCAGGTCTGCTCAATCATGATCGCGTAACCTGTTCGTGTAACTTGATCGCTGAACGAGCGAGAGTCTCTTGTCCGTCATGTTCCCTCATTATCGTGATCTCTGGCGCTTCCGGGCGCCGCTCAGTGCGGGCGAAATCCGGCGCACCGAGCGTTGGCTGGCGACGGCGCGGGTGGCGCTGGCGATTGCCGCCGAGGTGACTCTCTGGATGGAGCCTGTCCGCGGTTTTGCGCATTCGCGCTGGCTGTTCTGGTTGCTCACGGTGTACTTCGTGCACGCCGTGGTGGTGATGTTGCTGCTGCGCTTCCGGCCGCAGTCCACTAGGGCTTTTCGTCTGGTGGTGCATGCAGCGGATATCGTGTGGCCGGTGCTGATTTACCTGTTCGCGACCGCTCAGCGCGGACCCTTCGTGCTCTTCTTCGTGTTCGTGCTGGCGGCGGCCGCCTACCGCTGGGGACTTTGGGAAACGGTGGCCACGGCCCTCGCTGCGGTAGTGCTGCTGTGGATCGAAGCGCTGCTGGTGCGAGCAGAATTGAAATGGACGCATTTGCTGCAACTGGGCGTGAGCGCCCATGAACTGGATCCGCAGCAGTTGGTCATGTTCTCCGTGTATCTAATGGTGCTCGGATTTTTGCTCGGCTACATGTCGGAAAACCAGAAAAAAGTGCGGGCGGAGCGCGCCGTGATCACCCGCGTTCTCAGTTCGACGCGGGTCGAGGCAGGACTGACCGGCACCATGCAGCAGATTATGAGCGAAGTGATGAGCATCTACGGTGCTCGCCGCGTGCTCAGTGCCTCACAGGAGGCGAACAGTTACCGGGTATTTCTGGCGGAGATGACTCGCGAGCCCGAGGGTGCCGAAACCCTGCACTGGCGCGAGGCTCTGCCGGAACGCGAGAAAGTGTATCTCTTCGACTCGCCTGCGGATGCCGTTTACGCGTCGCGTCGTGCCACCGGCTTTCACACCGTGCTGCTGGATCGGGAGGGTGGGCGGCTGCGCGATGGGAACGCGGAATTTCTGCCTGCGCTGGCGGCCGTGGAGAAGTTTGACGCGGTGCTTTCGGTGAAATTGCTGTTCGGCGCCCAGTGGTCGGGCCGCGTGTTCCTGCTCGATCCCGCAATCATGGGCGAGCCAGAGGAGGAATTACGTTTCTTACAGGAATTTGCACACCAGGTGGCGCCCGCCATCTATAACGTGTACCTGATGCGGCGGTTGCGCGAGCGGGCGGGCGCGGTGGAGCGGGCTCGGTTCGCGCGCGAACTTCACGATGGCGCGATTCAGTCGCTGATCGCCGTCGAAATGCAGATCGACGTATTGCGGCGACAGTCGGGAGAACACTCGCCGCTGGTGAAGGCGGAGCTCGGGCGCATCCAGAAACTGCTGCGCGAAGAAGTTCTGAAGTTGCGCGAACTGATGCAGGCCATGAAGTCGTTCGAAGTGGATGCGGACCGGCTCCTGGGTTTCATTTCCGACACGGTCGAGCGCTTCCGGCGCGAGACGGGAATCGCGGCCGAGTTCGTCAGCGAACTGGAACGCGTGGAACTGGCGCAGAAGGGATGCCGCGAACTGGCGCGCATTGTGCAGGAAAGCCTGGTGAATGTGCGCAAGCATAGCGGAGCCCACCATGTGCTGGTACGGCTGGCGCAGCGTGCCGGGAATCTGCAATTGACGATAGAGGACGACGGCAAAGGTTTTTCCTTCTCCGGCAGGCTCTCGAACGCGGAGTTGGAGTCGACCGGCAAGGGGCCGGCAGTCATTCGGGAAAGAGTTCGCCTGCTGGCGGGCGAACTCGCGATAGAATCGACTCCGGGGCACGGCGCACGGCTCGAAGTCCGGATACCTCCGGCGAGAAAGGCAAATCATGGATCGGTCAACCGCGGATAGGCCCATCACCGATAAGCCAATCATGGAAAAACGGACTCATCCCATCCGCATTGTGATTGCCGACGATCATCCCATTTTCCGCGACGGCCTTCGTCGCCTGCTCGAATCCGAAGGCGACATGAAAGTGGTGGGCGAGGCCTGCGACGGCCTCGAAGCGGTAAAACTCGCCACGGAGATCAAGCCTGACATTCTGCTGCTCGATCTGGCCATGCCGCACCACACTGGCCTCGATGCCTTGCGCGATCTGAACACCCGCGGCTCGGGCCCGGTGCGCATTATCCTGCTCACGGCAGCGGTAGAAAAGAAACAGATGGTGGAGGCGCTGCAGTTGGGCGCGCGCGGTGTGGTCCTCAAAGATTCCGCCACCCAACTCTTACTCAAGAGCATTCATGCCGTGATGGCCGGGGAGTACTGGGTAGGCCGCGACAGCGTCTCCAACCTGGTACAGTACCTGCGCAACCTGATGCAGAGCACGAACGAAGAAACGAAACAGAAGAAATTCGGGTTGACGCCCCGCGAATTGGAAATCGTATCCGCCGTGGTGGCAGGCTATGCCAACCGGGAAATTGCCGAGTATTTCAAAATCAGTGAGGATACGGTAAAGCACCACCTCAGCAATATCTTCGACAAACTCGGGGTTTCCACGCGCCTGGAACTGGCGCTGTTCGCGGTAAACCAGGGACTGCCACTGAAGACGATTGTGTAAAGGTCAGCCGATAGTCGCTAGTCGGTTGCAGGCCCTCCAGCACTCATCGGCGGGCGGCCAACGGCGAGCGGCCAACGACTAACGACCAGCGACGGCCCGCCCGCCATATTATCCAAACCAAAGCGCTCAGCAGCACGACGGAGATTTGCAGATGCGTCCAGCGGGCGATGGGCCCGCCCGCGAGCGGCGACAGGTATCCCAGGTATAGAGCGACTTCCAGGTAACGGGCGGAGCCCGGCGGCTGCGCGATAAGCCAGTCCGAAAGCAACAGAAATGCCGGAGCGAGAATCACCATGTCATACACGATCAGGTGCGGCGCAACCAGCACAGTGGCGGCGAGCAGCGACGAATAGCGCAGCGCCAAAGGAAGACTCGGCCGCTGGGCCCACACCGCCGCCGTCAATCCCAGTACCACCAGCGCGCTGACGACGTAGAGGGCGATCGGCAGGGCGCGTCCGGGAATGAGCATCGTCCAGAACATACGCAGCGAGTGCGCCTGATACGGCCTGGGTTCGAGGAGTGGAACGTTATCGACCACGTTGCTCAACGCGCGCACCCATGCGCGCAGAGACTCCGTGCCATAATAGACCGCTGGCACAGTCAGTTGCGCCGCCGCCGACAGTATGCCTCCCGCCATGACCCGCCACGCACGCGTAGAGGCGAATACGAAGGCCGCGGCAATTCCTAGTTGCGGCTTAAAAATCAGGCACCCCATCGCCAACCCTGCCAGAATCGGTCGTTCGTCTCGCAAGAAAAAGAATGCAGCCGTGAAACATGCCAGCGCCATCGCCGACGTTTGTCCCCATACGATCAAATGGAAGAAGGCGGGAAATGCGATCGCGAGCAGCAGCACAGTCCAGCGTTCGGTCCGTAGCCGTGGACACGCCCGCCACACCGCGTAGCAACTAAGGCCGTAAACCAGCGTACTCGACACCAGCCAGATGACCAGGCCTGCACCGTACGGCAGAACTGCCAGCGGCGCGAAGAAAATGGAGATTTGGGGCGGGTACATGGAGATATATCTGATTCCGGCCGCGCCGGGAATGCGGTGCGCCGTGAGTTCTGCTTGCGCGTCCGCGTCGTATAGGTCGGACGCACGATGCGCAAGCCCGACCGAACCCAGCGTGTACAGATGTGAAAAGTCGGTCCCCTTCAGATTTCCGTTACGGTCGCGCAGGCTGGCAGTGGCGACGTTCCAACCGTAAACGGACCACAAGCAGATCGCCAGAATTGCCCCGTGAGCGCGCAACCGCCTGCCGTTAATCCAGGAAGCCGAACCGGTGGACATGGGGCAAGCCTACAATGTAAATCAAGATTCTGCATGCAGGATTGCGCAATCATCGCATAATCAACAGATTGGCGAGGCTTAAACAGAATCTCCGAGAACCTGGCACGATAGTGCCATACAAGGCACGCTTGTGCTATTGGGGAAGGCTTGCGTTCGCGATAGGTTAATAATTACACAGCGGCGAACGACTGTTCCGAGATGTCGTCGGAAACGCGGGCAGTGCCGTTGATCGGGGGCGAACGTGATCAAAAAAATCGGTCAGCTTTGGACTGAAGAGCACGGTCAGGATGTCGCGGAATACGCCGTCATGCTCGCGGTTATCTTGGTGATCGTGATTGGCACCGTGAAACTGATTGGCAGCAATGCCAACAATGTGTTCTCACAAGTCGGCAGCAGTTTGGGAACTCAATAGTCTCCCCAAGATCCCCTTTGCGTCGGGTAGTGGTTCCCTGATTCCCGGCCGGTCTTAATTTCCCATAAGGCCGTGCCCAAATCTTGCAAAGTGTCTTGCTCCCGGTATGTACGCCGGACGGGTCCGTCCTGCTTGACTTTGAAACCCTGAAAACTTTCCTACTGTCCTGATGGAGCTGCCGCCGTTTTTTCCGCCGCGGGAGCCTCTTTTTCTCCGCTCCCGAGCCGGGTGAGGAACGGGAAGAAGGGCGTAACCTCAAAAGGCATTTTCTCCGCTGCCGCGGTGACGGCGACGGGCTTGGTCTTGATCAATTCCAGTTGATCGTTCCATGGGTCAATCTTGACCCGCCCGCCGAGCGGAAGCGCCGCGACCTGATCGGTCTTCTTGGGGTCGAATTGTGGCGAGGCGGTCATTAACGACGACATCCTGGTCGCATCTCCGTTGAGCAGGCTGTCGCCGAGGTGCGCCCGAATCAGATTCTTCAGCGCCGGAGCCCGCGCCTGGACTGCTTTGAGGAACAATCCCGCGTTGCCGAGTTTGTCTTTGTAAGGCGAGTTGTTCAGCAGTTCGATGGCTTTCTTGTCGGCGGCTTCTTCTTCACCCTTGTCGCGGGCAAAATCCATGCGCTCGAAAGTCCGTTCATCGGGAAAGAACATGCGGTCATTGAACGCGAGCTTGGTATCGAGATGATGGCCAAGCACGATGTGCGCCAGTTCATGGGTCAGAATCATGGCCAGAGACGCCTCGTCGGGCAGCACGTCGATCATGCCCCGGCTCATCACGATGGTATGACCAATGGTGAACGATTCCAGCGGCGTCGTCATCAGCACCCGGCACCGGATCTCCGGTTGAATGTCCAGGTTATTGGTGACCATCACATTGTTGACCACGGTCGATAACACTTTGTCGATTTCGCCTTCCGGCGCCAGCAGGCCGATCTGTTGCAGGCGATCCAGTACGTTAATTTCTGCCTGCCGTTCCCACTGCCGCTGGGCTTCGATGGGCGTGGCGTCCTGCGCCTTCTGACTCTGGTCCTGCACTGCCTGTGGAGCGTCCACCGTGATCTCAGTGAACTCCGAGTTGCGGCGGAGGTCCCTCAGGTTGTAACCCCAGAGCCGCGTCTGCGCCTTGTAATCCAGCGTCTGCCCCAGTCGATACTTCAGATCCGATTCTTCGGAATAAATCATCGAGGGCAGCCATACCCCGGGCCGCAGGTTCTGCCTCCAGCTATCAAAGTGCAGGTAATAACTGGCGCGCGGATGAGGGTAGTAAGTGCCATTGAAGCGAACGATGTTGTAATCCTGGTCCTCGATCCAGATACGGCCAAGAAACCGGCCTTTGCCAGCGTCCTTCTTCGGCGCCACGTCCATCACTATGCAGCGTACTTCGCCCAGAAATTCCCGCCGCACGAACGTGAAATCGTAGTACTTACGCTGAAAATCCTCATCGAGCACTACCATCTGGGCAAAGCCCAGCGGCAGGAACCTCATGGTATAGACATTCTTCAGCTTGCTGAGCATCTTCTTGCCCAGCCCTTCCGTCGTCGGCGAAGTGAAAACGCGGTCCGCAGTTCCTTCGCTCATATCCAGGCGGCCCAGAAAATATACGTCACTGCTGGGGACGGGGGCGTCGAGTTGTTTGTCTTCCTTGAGATTCTGGAGATAAGTTTCCACCAGCGGATGAAGTTGCTTCATCTGCGCCAGGAAGAAATGTTCGCGCTCGATGGCTCGATCGATCACCTGATCAAAGCTGCTGGCGGTGGCGCTGGCCTGTTGCGTGGCGGCGTCCCGAGTCGCGAGTTGCGGTTGCTGCGCGGTCTGTGCAAGTGCAGTCTGGCTGAACAGTGAAACGAGGCAGCACACCAGAGAGAGAGCTAAAAGTGCTATGGGGGGGCGCAACATTTTAGTTTGATTCATTCTACTATGATGCGATTCTTAAGATGCCAGTTGAAACTCGATGTGCAATATCGCGTCGAAATCCGCCGGGTGACCGTCCTTCTGCGCCGGCTTGAACTGAATTTTTTCCGCCGCGCGTATCGCCGACTCGTCCAACCCGTGGCCGAGTCCGTGCACCACCTTCACGATGCGAATCTGCCCCGCCGCCGAAAACACGACTTCGAGCAGAACCTCACCCTCAATTTTAAGCTGTCGTCCTTCTTCAGTGTAAACCGGACGCGGCTTGTATGTGATTTCCACCGGCAAGGTCTTGACCGCAGGTTCGGCGGACTTGGCTTTCGGAGCCGACACTGGAACCACGTCGGCGTCTCCGAACGCGCCCTGGCGAACCGTGCCGCGCGAGCCCGAAATGGGGCCAGCACTATTTCCCGTGGCCACGCCGCTGCCAAAACCGGTGCTCGCGACTACCCCACGCGCGCCATGCGATCCGCCAGTCCCGTTGCCGGAACCACCACCGTAGGGCATGTCATACGAGCCGGCCTGCGCGATGGTAACCGGGCGGCCGTGATTGTCCGATGCGGGCACGCCGTTCGGATCGCCGAAGCCTCCCGTTTGCACCTTTTGCGGCGCGGCTGCCATGGTCGGCGTGGCCGAGCTGCCATTGGAGAACACATTCGTTTTCACCGGCGGCCGCGGAATCTCCGGCTTTAAGTCGGGCAGAACTTCTTTCTTGGCTGCCAAATTGATCTTAGGCGCCTGTTCCTCGGTTACTGGCAGCTTCTTCTGCACCAATTCGGCGGGAACGCGCATCGCTTGCGGCCGTGGTGTCACCGGCTCTGTAACCTTTGGAACGGGAGTGGGAATTGAAAAATGTTTGACCGGCGCCGGAGCCTGCGGAATCGGGGGCGCAGTACTCACCAGACTTACGAAGTGATAATCGTGCACCGGTAACACCAGGACCTCCGGATACAGGACGGCGATCAATATGAAGAACGCCATGATCAGCGATTGCATTCCATAACTGAGAACAAACCTTCCCCATCGCGTGCGAGGCTCGGGAAGAAGGCCTAGCGTCAATTCTGACTGTGAAGCCTGGGAATCCATTGTCCGGTACCTCATCTACGAACCAGTTGCGCAAAAGCCGAAAAAAGAAGCCGTCGACCCGTGGGCAAACTTAGTGGGCGTTTAAACGACCGCGGGAGACCGGTCGTAGGACGACACTTCCACCTCCTAGGTGCACGCCGAAGTCCATTTTCGTCGTAGACGCCGCCTTCTTAAGATGCTGTTAAGAGGCAATTTGTTGGTGGAGTCGCTTATTCTACCAGACCAAAAGACCCAATCTGCAAGGTTTTTCCTTTTTTGGGAAGGCAAAATTGGGCGGAAAATTGGAAGATTTTACCCTGCCCTTGGTCTCGGCCAGACCCTTGTTCCAGCCGTTCCCTCGTGACCCTTCATGCCCTTTGTGGTGGCCGTTTTCCCGGCAAATTGAGCCACTGCCGAAGGCGGCTAGTCCTCGTCGTCGTCAATCTTGATGCGGAGAGACTTGAGAAATTTCAGATCCTGGTCGCTGATCTTAAGTTCGGCATTGGTGCTAAGCGAGCGCGCGGAGACTAGGGAAGTATTGTCGGTGGTCTGTTCGCCCTGCTTGCTGACGCCGATCGTGGCTTCGAGGACGAGAAAAATATCGTAGCCGCCTTCTTTGATCCGGGCCACGACCTCCGCGATCTGCTCCGAATCGGAAAGAGATTCGTTGATCGCCTCGCCAAGTTCTTTCATGAGTTGCTTCAGTTGCTGATCCACGAATCCACCTGGCGTCGGACGCCGCTCACGGGCGACATCACAGGTATTTGTGATCTTACCCATGGCCATTGTACCCCCGCCCGCTGCTAAAATCGACAGTGGTGATTGGGCGGGGCGATGGGTAATGATTGACGGCCAAACCATAAGAAAAATCAAGCTCTTTCTCCAAGCCGCCGTCAACGTGGTGGAGCGCAGCCGAATGGGCCGGGCGGTATTGGCCGGACTCCGCGCCTCCGCCGCGTCTTTCGCACGCGTGCTTGGCCAACTCTGGCTGGAAGTGACCGGATTCACGTTCCTGGCGATGGCCGCGGTCGGAGCGATGGCCGGCGTGCGCGAGTATGGCCGCTACCAGTCCGGCCACGCGACGGGACCGGGGCGCTTGCTGCTCGCCGTATGCTTCACCGCTTCCTTCACCTGGTTCGGACTGACCTCATTTTGGCGGGTAAAACGAAGAGCGAAAGGCTAAGCAGCGAAAAGCAAAAGTGAAGAAGGGCAGGACACCATGACGGAAGTCAAAACGGCCGAACCCGCAATCACGCCGACAGCCTCCCACCCAGGCCCGGAGACCTCCTCTCACATCCCGGTCCGTCCCCTCTACACGCCCGCCGAACTGGCGACGTGGGACTACGACCGTGACGTGGGCTATCCCGGACAATTCCCCTACACCCGCGGCGTACAAGCCACGATGTACCGCGGCCGTCTCTGGACCATGCGTCAGTACGCCGGCATGGGCGACGCCGAGGAATCGAACAAGCGCTACAAATATCTGCTGGCGAACGGCACCACCGGCCTGTCGGTCGCCTTCGATCTGCCTACGCAAATCGGTCTCGATTCCGATAATCCGCTGGCCGTCGGGGAAGTGGGCAAAGTCGGCGTGGCCATCGATTCCATCGAAGACATGCAGCGCCTGTTCGATGGCATCGACCTGACCAAAATTTCCACCTCGATGACCATCAATGCCACGGCGTCAATTCTGCTGGCGTTATATGTGGCCGTTGCTAGGCGGCAAGGCATGGACATTCGCAAGCTCTCAGGCACGGTGCAGAACGACGTGCTCAAGGAGTACATCGCCCGCGGAACCTATATCTATCCGCCGCACCAGGCCATGCGCATCATCACCGATCTTTTCGCCTGGACGAACGAGAACGTGCCCGACTGGAACACGATCTCGATTTCCGGCTACCACATGCGCGAGGCCGGATCGACCGCGGTGCAGGAGGTCGCCTTTACGCTAGGCAACGGCATCGCCTATGTGGAAGCGGCGATCAAAGCCGGCCTCGATGTCGACAAATTCGCGCCACGGCTTTCCTTCTTCTTCAACGCCCACAGCAATTTTTTGGAGGAGGTAGCGAAATACCGCGCCGCCCGCCGCATGTGGGCGAAGATCATGCGCGACCGCTTCAAGGCGAAGAATCCAAAGTCGTGGATGCTGCGCTTCCACACCCAGACGGCCGGTTCCACGCTGACCGCGCAGCAACCGGAAAACAACATAGTCCGCACCGCAATCCAGGCGATGGCGGCCGTGCTGGGTGGAACGCAGTCGCTGCACACGAATTCGTTCGACGAGGCGTTGGCCTTGCCCACCGAAGCCTCGGCGCGCATCGCGCTGCGCACCCAGCAGGTAATTGCGTTCGAGTCGGGCGTGCCGCAAACCGTCGATCCCATGGCCGGTTCGTATTACGTAGAATCTCTAACCAGCGAAATCGAGAAGCGAGCTGTCGATTACCTGGAAAAAATCGAAGCCATGGGCGGCATGCTCAAGGCCATCGAACGAGGATACGTGCAGCAAGAGATTCAGAACGCCGCCTACGAATATCAAACGGCCGTCGATCGGGAGGAAGCGATAGTGGTTGGCGTGAATCGCTTCCACATCGAGCAAGAGCACGCCGTGCCGATCCAGCGCATTGACCCAGCTCTCGAGCCGAAACAGGTAGAGCGCCTGCGAGCGTTGCGCGCGAAGCGCAATGTGGCGACCTGGCAAGCCGCGATCCGCGCCGTCGAAGACACAGCGCGCTCCGGCGAAAATCTAATGCCGCGAATCCTGGCGGCAGTAGAAGCAAACGCCACCGTAGGCGAAATTTCAGACGCGATGCGGAAGGTCTACGGAGAGTACAAGGAAGCGGTTGTGATCTAGAAATCACCCGTAGAGACGGGGCTTGCCCCGTCTCAGCAGCGGAGACGCTCAGTTCGCCAGTTTGTAGTCGCAGGCGCTGCGACAAGCTTCGCAGTACATAAGCCCGTCGGTGCACAGATGGACGTCCATTTGCGACTGGCACAAGGCGCAGTATTTTTCGCACCAGCACTGCGCTTCGGGCCGCTCGCACTGCGCGCAGACGATAGGGCGTGCGCCCGGTTTCGAGGACATGGCTGGAGTTTAGTCCGCCAACCGCAGCGAAGAAACGGTACCGAAGTCACAGCAGCAGGTTTCAGGTGTCAGGTCTCAGGTGTCAGGAAGAGCAAACCCCGCCCCGGCTACGGGATGTTTGTTGGTATTTCCTGACACCTGAAACCTGACACCTGACACCTGCCTCTGTGGTAACTTAATCAGTTCCAGATTTCCGGCAGCCAGCCACTGTCTGATGATTCTGACCGAGGTTCTTCGTGTCGGTTGCTGAAGCCACTCCGCCCGTCGTCCCAGGCAACGTCCGCAAGACTGCCTTGAACGTCGTCCATCGCCAGATGGGCGCGAAAATGGTCGAATTCAACGGCTGGGACATGCCCGTCGAATATCCAGCCTCAATCGGCTGCGGCATCGTCAACGAGCACATGGCCGTCCGCACCGGCGTTGGCATCTTCGACGTCAGCCACATGGGTGACATCCGCCTGGCCGGACGTGAAGCGCTAGCCGCCGTACAGCATATCTCGATGAACGACGCCTCGCGCCTGGCTATCGGGCAAGCGCAATATTCCGCGTTGCTCTATCCCGAAGGAACTTTCGTCGACGATGTCATCGTTCACCGCCTCGGCGAAGACGAGTACCTGCTGGTCATCAACGCCGGAACGCGCGAGAAGGATTTCAACTGGGTGCGCGACAACACGCGCAAGTTCGACTGCAAGGTTGAACATCTCTCCGATGACTTCACGCAGATTGCCATTCAGGGTCCGAAGGGCGTAGACGTCCTGCAAAAGCTGACCGACGCCAACCTGAGCGCGGTGAAGTTCTACTGGGTGACGCGTGGCACCGTATGTGGCCTGAAGAATATCCTGATGGGCCGTACCGGCTACACGGCCGAAGATGGCTTCGAGATTTACATCCCACCCGACGAGGAAACCAGCGCCCGCGTCTGGTACGAAATTCTGGAGGCAGGAAAAGAGTTTGGCATCGTGCCCTGCGGCCTGGGCTCGCGCAATACCCTGCGCCTCGAAGGTTGCCTGTCTCTCTACGGACACGAAATCACCGACACAATCAACGTGTGGGAAGCCGGCCTCGATCGTTTCTGCAAAATGGAGAAGCCGGATTTCATCGGCCGAGCGGCGCTGGAGAAGGCGAAATCGGAAGGCGTGAAGAAAACGCTAGCCGGACTCGAAATGGTCGAAAGGGGCATAGCCCGCGACGGATACCACGTGCTAGACGATACCGGAAGCGAGATCGGTTACGTCACCAGCGGTTCTCCCGCGCCATTTCTGAAAAAAAATATAGCGCTAGCCTACGTCCCGCCCGACAAATCCGCGATTGGAACCGTGGTGAAAGTAGAAATCCGCGGACAAGGAGTAAGAGCAAAAGTAGTACCGGCGCCATTTTATAAGCGTCCGAAGAAATCTTAACTACCGAGGGTGCCCCATCCTAAACGTCGCGCCTTTTGCGACGTTTAGGGTGGGCCAACGAGCGAACGACGAAACGCGAAACGCTGAAACGTTAGGAGCAAAGCGACAAATGTCATCCCCAACCGACCGCAAATATACAAAAGAGCACGAGTGGATCACCGCCGATGGCACCATCGGCATCACCGACCATGCCCAGGAGTCGCTCGGCGACATCGTGTTCGTGGAACTCCCCACGGTGGGAACGGAAATCACCACCGGCAAGGCCTTCGGCACCGTCGAGTCGGTGAAAGCCGTGTCCGATCTATTCGCTCCGGTCTCGGGAACCGTCACGGGCGTGAATGAAGCGCTGGCCACGGCTCCCGAGCAAGTGAACAAAGACGCCCACGGCGCCTGGATGGTCAAGATCAAAGTAAAGGACCCGGCGGAGATGAATGCCTTGCTCTCCGCGCCCGACTACGACAAATTTGTAAGCGAAGAGGCCGGACACTGAAAAACATTGCAGAAGTCAAAAGTCAAATTGCAGAAGTGAAACCCTATTTGTCTAATTTTGTTGTTAGAAGGTTTTACTTCTTCAATTTGACTTTTGACTTCTACAATCGCCCGACGATGACTCCAGCTTCAAAATCTAAACGGCTTCATCCCACATCCAATAAAGGTTCCTATGCGATATCTACCTAAATCTCCCGCGGATCGCGCTGCTATGCAGCAAGCAATCGGCATCCGTTCCGTGGACGAGCTTTTCTCGCCCATCCCCGCTCAATACCGTCTATCGCGCGATCTCGCCATCCCGCGGCAAATGGCCGAGTCGGAAATCGTCGACTGGTTCAAGCAACGCGCCAAGGAAAACGGCGAAGGCTACGCCAGTTTTCTAGGAGCTGGCGCCTACTTCCATTACCGCCCCGTGATCATTGACGCGTTGGTGCAGCGCGGCGAGTTCTTAACCTCCTACACGCCCTACCAGGCGGAGTTCGCGCAGGGCACGCTGCAAGCTATCTTCGAGTTCCAGACCATGATCTCGGAACTCACCGGCATGGACCTGGCCAATGCCTCGATGTACGACGGCTCGACCGGAGCAGCCGAAGCCGTGATGATGGCGGTCCGCATCACGGGAAAGCATTCGGCGGTGATCGCACGCAACCTGCATCCCGAGTATCGCGAAGTGCTCAACACCTACGCGACCCACCAGGCGATTCCGCTGCACACGGTCTCGTTTACCGACGCGGGCCAAATCAATCTGAAGGAGCTAGAGAAGGCGGTAGACGACGATACGGCGTGCGTCCTGATTCAGTCGCCAAATTTCTTTGGAACCATCGAAGACGTCGAAGCCATCGCCGAGATCGCGCACAAACGCGGAGCATTGCTGATTGTCTCGATCGCCGAAGCCGTGTCCCTTGGCATAGTCGAGCCCCCGCGCACCGCCGACATCGTGGCCATGGAAGCGCAGTCGTTCGGAGTGCCGCTAGGATTCGGTGGTCCGTACTGCGGCGTGCTCGCCACCAAAGAGAAATTCGTCCGCCAGATGCCCGGCCGCCTAGCCGGCCAGGCCTTCGACAAAAATGGCAAGCGCGGTTTCGTGCTGACCCTGGCCACGCGCGAGCAGCACATCCGCCGCGAGAAGGCGACCTCGAACATCTGCACCAACCAGGCCCTGGTCGCGCTGATGGTGAACATCTTCATGACCGTCTATGGCAAGATCGGCTTGCGCGAGCTGGCAAAGCAGAATCTCGCAAAAACTGCGTACGCTGTCGACCAGTTCAACAAACATGCCAAGGTATTGTTTGCCGGTGCGCCAAGATTCAACGAGTTCGTCGTCCAAACCAGCGAAGATCCCTACGCCATCAACTCGCGTCTCCTGGGACACAAAATGGTTGGCGGCTTGCCGATGAAGAAGTTCTATCCCGAGCTAGGCAACGCCGCTCTCTGGTGCTGCACCGAGCTGACCACGCGTTCGATGATCGATACCGCAGTCGGCTTGGTTGCCGAGAGTGAGCGCTCGGTTCGAACTATGAAAGACACCGAGCCCGAGGAGGCGCTGCGATGATGGTGATTGATCCAGAACCGGACCGTGGATGACGCCTCCGCCGGAAATCATCGATTATGGCAGGATCGATCGATGTGCAGATTGCCGTGGAAACGGAAAGTGCAAGCAATGCTTCGGGACCGGCACGAATACGCACCTTAATGAAGAGGAACCGAAGTGCCGGAATTGCTCGGGAACAGGCGTATGCCCGGCGTGCAACGGTACGGGCTTGGATTAGGCGATAAACAATTTTATGAATCACATCACACGCAAAGCCACGCGTCACATCAGCCAGAACGAAGGCCTGATCTTCGAGAAGTCGTCGCCCGGCAAAGCCGCCTGGAAGTTGCCCCCACTCGACGTTCCAGAAGTGGACACGGCGAAGCTGCTAGGCAAGCAGGAGCGCAAGGATCTAGGCAACATGCCCGAGGTCAGCGAGATCGAAATCATCCGCCACTTCACGCGCCTATCGACGTGGAACTACGCCATCGATCTGGGCATGTATCCGCTGGGCTCGTGCACCATGAAGTACAACCCGCGAGTCAACGAGTTTGTGGCGCGCGTCGAAGGCCTCGCCAACGGGCATCCTTATCAGGCCGAAAAGATTTCGCAAGGCGCGTTGCGCATCATGAAAACGCTAAGCGATTGTCTGCTGGAAATCACCGGCATGGACGCAATCACGCTGCAACCCGCCGCCGGCGCGCATGGCGAACTCACTGGCTTACTCCTCGTCCGCGCCTATCACCAGTCCAAAGGCAATGCGCGGAAAAAAATTCTGATTCCAGACTCCGCGCACGGCACCAATCCCGCAACGGCGGCCACCGTCGGTTACGCGGTAGAAAATTTGAAATCGAACGATCGCGGCATGGTAGACGTAGCGGCGCTAGCGGCGCAGATGAATGAAGACGTAGCCGCGCTCATGGTCACCAATCCCAACACGTTAGGCGTCTTCGAGCAGGAGATCGACAAGATCGCCGAACTCATGCACGCCAAAGGCGGTCTGCTCTACATGGACGGTGCCAACATGAACGCGCTCGTAGGCAAAGCGCGCCCGGGAGATTTCGGCGTCGATCTCATGCACCTCAACCTGCACAAAACTTTTTCCACCCCGCATGGCGGAGGCGGTCCCGGCTCGGGCCCAGTCGCAGTAAAGAAAATGCTCGCGCCGTTTCTTCCGACACCTGTCGTCATCACCAAGCCAGATGGCACGCTGGGTTTCGAATACAACCGTCCACAATCGGTGGGCCGCGTGCGCGCCTTCTACGGAAATTTCGGAATGTTCATCCGCGCCCTGGCCTACATCTTCGCCAACGGCCCCGATGGCCTGCGCCAGACCACCGAAGACGCGGTGCTCAACGCCAACTACATCCGCAAGGGCCTAGAAGGCGTTTACGATTTGCCCTACAAAACACCCTCGATGCACGAAGTAGTCTTCAGCGACAAGCTGCAATCGAAGAAGGGCGTCAAAACCATGGACCTGGCCAAACGCCTCATCGATTTCGGATTCCATCCCTACACCACTGCCTTCCCGCTGATCGTAGCCGGCGCGCTGATGATCGAGCCGACCGAAAGCGAGCCGAAAGAAGAACTCGATCTCTTCATCGAAGCCATGAAGTCGATCGCCGAAGAAGCGGAAGAAGAGCCGCAGTACGTCCTCGACGCCCCGCACAACACGCGCATTTCGCGCCTCGACGAAACCGCCGCCGCCCGCAAACCGGTCCTGCGCTGGAAGCCGGAGAACGCCGGCTAGGCCGGGTGCCCCATCCTTGCGCGTTTTGTGCGCAAGGGTGGGATTCCACGGAATTCTCCGCCGTGGGCTTTTAGCTGCGTTGGCTGTTCGGTCTTCCTGCGGAGGCGCGGCTTGCCGTGTCGCTCTTGCTAGAATCACCAGAGCCCTTCTATGCCCGACGATCCGGCCAGCCCTCAAGAAACGCCGCGCCAACTGGCCGAACATCACTATTACGCCGCCCTCGATCTGGTTCTAGAAGGCCATCACGAACAAGCGGTAGAGCAATACTGGAAGGCGCTGGCCGCCGATCCAAAGTTCACCGATGCATTGCATGGACTAAGCCGCGCGCTGCAAGACCTCAACCGCCTCGACGAAGCCATCGAAGTTGCCCAACAAATCTCGGCGATCGATCCCGACGACATTCTGGCGCACACCAGCCTCTCGATCCTGTATCAGAAAAAGGGAATGGTTCCCGAGGCCGAGGCGGAAGGCAACAAAGCGCGGGTGCTGGGGTGGAAGCAGCAGTTGAAGAAGGTAAGTGGCTAGGAACTGCCGGGTGCCCCACTCATCGCGCACTTTGCGATAATTGGGAGGCCACCTAACTCATTGAACAATAAATACTTTACCGATAACTCCTCATCTTCAAAGACCGGGCGAAGAGACAACGCCATTGCATCTAAGGTATTTATTTATCAAAGACTTAGCCGAAAAATCGCTGCCAAAATAAACCCTAGCTTTCTGCTAACTCATTGATTTATAAATACTTTACATCTAACTCCTTATTTCTCAAAGATCTGGCGTTTGACGAGCGCTAAGTCTTTGATTCCAAAAGACCGCACCAGGAGGGGTCCCAAACAGCGCCTGCACTCTCAGGGGTCCATGACACGTTGATAGCGACCAAGACTGCTTCCGTCACGCGCCTCTCATGCTCTCTTTTCCAATCTCTGCCCTTTCCGCGTCCTCGGGGTTAGAATTGCACCATGCGTGAAATCATCATCGCTTCTTCCGTCCGCACTCCCGTGGGACGCGCGTATAAAGGCACGCTGCGAGCTACGCGTCCTGATGAAATGGCTGCGGTTGCGATCAAGGGCGCACTCGATCGCGTTCCGCAACTTGATCCCCAAGAAATTGAAGACGTCATCCTCGGCTGCGCCATGCCTGAGGCCGAGCAGGGCATGAACGTAGCTCGCATCGCGTCTCTGCGCGCGGGACTGCCGGTTGAAGTCTCGGCAGTCACTATCAATCGCTTCTGCTCGTCGGGCCTACAGGCGATTGCCATGGCAGCCGAGCGCATCATGAGCGGTGGCGCCGAAGTGATGGTAGCGGGCGGAACCGAATCAATGTCGATGATTCCCATGGGCGGGAATAAGATTTCGCCCAACCCGTGGCTGGTGGACCATCATCCCGGCGCGTATCTTTCGATGGGCCTCACGGCGGAACGTGTGGCGCAGCGCTTCGGTATCACCCGCGAGCAGTGCGACCAGTTTTCCCTGCGCAGCCATCAGAAGGCGCTGGCGGCAATCCAGGCGGGCAAATTTGAAGATGAAACCGTGGCCGTGCCGGTGACCTTCACAACGCCGAATGGATCGAAGCCGAAGAAGCAGGAAATTACCTTCAAAGTGGATGAAGGTCCGCGCGCCGATACTTCGCTCGAGGCTCTGGGCGCTCTGAAGGCCGCATTTCACGTGAAGGGCGTGACCACGGCAGGCAATTCTTCGCAAATGTCCGATGGCGCGGCGGCAGCCGTAGTAATGTCGGCCGGGCGCGCAAAGGCCTTGGGCATAACTCCGCTGGCGCGTTACGTTGCCTTTGCTACCGCTGGCTACAAGCCGGAAGAGATGGGCCTGGGGCCGGTGTTTGCGATTCCCAAGGCGCTGAAGCTTGCTGGGTTGAAGCTCTCGGACATCGACGTGTTCGAACTGAACGAAGCGTTTGCCGCGCAGTCTCTGGCGGTGATCCAGGAAGCCGGGATCGACCCCGAGCGCGTGAATCCCAACGGCGGCGCGATTGCGCTCGGCCATCCGCTCGGATGTACGGGAGCAAAACTGACCGCCAGCGTGATTCGCGAACTGAAGCGTCGCAAGGCGCGTTACGGCATGGTAACCATGTGCGTCGGCGGAGGCATGGGCGCGGCGGGGATTTTCGAGAATTTGGGGTAGAGAATTTCCACCGGCTGCATTCGCCGTGTCTCGGCGTTAAAATGGTGTCGTCTCGTAATGTCTCCACACTCTACGATCTTAAATTTAGCAGTCCGAATTTCGAGGTCTAAAACCATGGCGACCACAGCAATTCCCAAGACCAAAATTTCTGGCGGCAGCTTTCTGTTGGAAGAGCGGCAGACTGCCGATGTCTTCACGCCTGAAGATTTTTCCGAACAGCAGCGGATGATCGGGCAGACGACCGAAGAGTTTTCTGTCAACGAGATTCTGCCGCAGGCGGAAAAAATCGAACACAAGGACTATTCCATTTCGCGCGCTCTGCTGAAAAAGGCCGGCGATCTCGGCCTCAGCGGGGTTGAAATTCCCGAGGCCTACGGTGGCCTCGATATGGATAAAGTGACCGCCGCCGTTATTGCCGACCACATGGCCAAGTACGCGGGGTTTGCCACCACCTGGGGCGCGCACAGCGGCATTGGCCTGTTGCCCATCGTGTATTTCGGCACCGAAGAGCAAAAGAAAAAATATCTGCCCAAGCTGGCGACGGGAGAGATGGTTGGCGCGTACGCTCTGTCGGAAGCCACTTCCGGCTCCGACGCGCTCAATTGCCGCGCCCGTGCCGTGCTTTCTCCCGACGGCAAGCACTACATCCTGAACGGCGAGAAGATGTGGATTACCAATGCCGGCTTCGCCGATCTCTTCACCGTCTTCGCAAAGGTTGACGGCGAAAAGTTCTCGGCGTTCCTGGTGGAAAGAAATTTTCCCGGATTTTCCAATGGCGCCGAAGAGCACAAGATGGGTATTCGCGGATCTTCCACCTGCCCCGTCATTTTGAATGATTGCAAGGTGCCGGTCGAGAATCTGCTCGGCGAGATTGGCAAGGGGCACATCATCGCCTTCAACATTCTGAACGTCGGACGCTTCAAACTTGGCGCCATGTGCGTGGGCGGAGCCCGGGTTTCGATCGAGAGCGCCGTGGCCTACGCTAAACAGCGCAAGGCATTTGGCAAGTCGATCAGCGAGTTCGGCCTGATCCGCGAAAAAATCGCAAACATGGCCACGCTGATCTATGTCGGCGAATCGCTCGTCTATCGCACCGTCGGAATGATGGACGCGCTGCTCTCGGAGATCGATCACGCCAGTCCCGATGCAACCAAAGAGCGGCGCAAGGCGATCGAGGAGTATGCCGTCGAATGCTCGATCCTGAAAGTCTGGGGCTCGGAGATGATCGACTACGTCGTCGACGAGACGCTGCAGATTTATGCCGGCTACGGATTTGTGGAAGAGTATCCGGCGGAGCGGGCCTACCGCGACGCGCGCATCAATCGCATCTTCGAGGGCACCAACGAAATCAATCGCCTGATCATCACCGGATTCCTTCTGAAACGCGCGATGAGCGGCCAGTTACCGCTGATGCCCGCGATCAAGAAGTTGATGGACGAAGTGCTGAGCGGCCCGTCTGTCGGCGAGGAGATTGAAGGCCCTCTGGCGGAGGAGCGCAAGTTGGTCGCACAGGCGAAGAAGTTGGGCTTGTTTGTTGCCGGTGCAGCCACGCAGAAATACATGCAGGCGATTCAGGATCAGCAAGAAGTGATGGGCGCGATCGCCGATATGACCATCGAGATTTATGCGATGGAATCGGCCGTGCTGCGAGCGCAGAAGATGGTCGAGCAAAAAGGAGAATCGTCAGCCGCGCTGCCGATTGCGATGACGCGTGTTTATCTGATGCAGGCGCTGGAGAAGGTCGAAGCGGCGGCCAGGAAAGTCATTGCAGATGTGGCCGAAGGCGATATGCTTCGGACGCAACTCGCGATTGTGCGGCGGTTGTCGAAGCACGAACCCTTCAACACGATTGCGTTGCGCCAGCAGATTGCGCAGAGAACGATCGAAGCAGGGAAGTACTCGTTGGCGTAGGGAATGGAGGGCTCGGGACAATCTGCCCTGTTGACGGATGAGCGTATACTGAAAGGATGAGAGTGAAAGACTATCTAAGAACGTCGTGGCCGCCGATGCCTGGTGGCGCCTTTACGCGATACCAGGCAGTCCCGACTGACCAGAGAGTCTCCGTCGCTGAGGTCTTCCCGAGCGTGAACGCGTTTGTCACGTTTACCTGCGAGTTCCGAGGAAGTCGCCCCACGTACGATCTGCCGATGGAGGATCAGGGCCTTGCAGAGGAATTCTCGAGGCTTCTATCTCGTCACATCGGAACCACACTCGAGCAGTTCGGCGAATTGCCCCTGGACTACTGAATGCCTATCGGGATCTTTACGGCTGTCCTCCACAAAGAACATGATCTCTACGTAGCGGAGTGCCCGGAAGTTGGCACGGTCAGCCAGGGAAAAACTGTCGAAGAGGCCGTGGCGAACCTCAAGGAAGCCACGGAACTCTATATGGAAGAGTTTCCCCCCGACGGCTCCGGTCGCCCGCTTGTCACCATCTTCGAGGCGCGCTATGCCTAGGCTGCCCCGCGTGTCAGGGGCAGAAGCAATCCGTGCTCTTGAACGATTGGGCTTCGCTCAGGTTCGACAACGCGGGAGTCATGTTGTGCTTAAGCGAGTTGGGCCAGATACAGTAACTGGTTGTGTCGTTCCCCTGCATTCGGAACTTGCAATCGGCACGTTGCGCGGAATCTTGAGACAAGCGGGGGTTCGAGCGGAGGAGTTTATCGCACAGCTGTAGTTACTCAAACCAGCCGCTGCGGTACGCGATCCACCATGAGATGAAGACGATGGGGATACTCGCGCCCAGCGCCCACCAGAGCGGCAAGACAAAATCGGCGAACAGGCCGAGCACGGTGAAGGAAATCCAGAAGATCTTGCGCTCCATACTCTGAATTATAGGTCTTCCTCTAGCGCCCAAGATCCCGGTTGGCAGCTGCGAAAAAACTTCGGTTCCCCATCCCACCGCCGATTTTAGTGTAGAGACGAGGCTTGCCTCCTCTCACTCCGCGGCAGGAGATGCGGCAAGCCGCGTCTCTACAAATCGCTGCCTCACGCTTTGGGCTTGAGTTCTTCCATCACACTCTGAATCAGTTCCTTGGCGTCGGTGAGATTTTTCATGATGAGCTGCACATCCATCACCGGCTTGCCCGGCCAGCGCTGGCTCTGGCAGTAGACGCCGTGCTGCCCGACGAGCGCCATGGCATCGGTGACCAAGTCCATGGTGACCGCGAGACGCCCGCGGGGCACGCCCATGCGCGTTTCGAAATGCTCGAGCTCTTCCTGCTTTTCGTTGAACACGGCCATACCCAGATTGTAGCGAGGAAATGGGTATAATTCTTGGCGTTGAAGAAACAGCTCTTGGCTCTTGGCCTTTAGCTGTTAGCTTAAACCGTCCGTGTCCCAGGCGAATGGGCTGCGGTGGTAAAACCCGGCGCAACCTACGAATTGTTTTGGGCCAAAAGCCAATGGCCAAGTGCCATCTCAGGAGGAAACAACTCATGAAGAAGTTTGCCTTAATCGCAGCGTCTCTCTTTGCCATCGCCACTCTCGCCTCGGCGCAAATGGCGCAGGACAAATCCAAGCGTCCCAGTCCCCCGGCCAGTTCGGAGTGCAAGTTTTCCGATGGAAAGACGATCAAGGTCGACTATTCCAGTCCGCGCGCGAAAGGGCGGAAAATCTTTGGCGAGGCCAGCGAAAAAGCGCTCGTGCCCTACGGAGAAATCTGGCGCACCGGCGCCAATGAAGCCACGAAATTCGTCACGGATGCGAACGTGACGGTGGGCGGCAAGGCGATTGCGGCGGGCAGCTACACCCTCTTCACGATCCCCAAGGCTGACAAGTGGACGCTGATCATCAACAAGAAGACCGCCGAGTGGGGGATTCCCTACAAATACGAAGCCGACGAGTTGGCGCGTGTTGACATGCAGGTCTCGAAGACGCCCGCTGCAGTCGAGAACTTCACTATCGCGTTCGAGCAGGCAGGCAGCAAATGCACGTTGCGCATGGAGTGGGAAAACACCCGCGCCAGCATAGACATTACAAAGTAGAGACGGGGCTTGCCCCGTCTTTTGGGGACATTGGCGGGAGACGCGGCAAGCCGCGTCTCTACGGGAAAGCACCCGCGCTATACTAGAACCCGATGCGGCCCATGCTGCGCTTTCTCTGGAACTCCACTCGCGGCCACCGGATCGCCCCGTGGCGCAGTCCCTATCTTCTATGGCGCATCGAAACCTACACCGGCGTCAAAATGACCCAGATCGGATTTCTGGAGTTCTGGGAATTCTTGTGGACCGAGCGGGGCAACCTGTGGCGCTTTCTGAAGTGGACGGCGGAGATGGATCGCTACGTCCATCCCGCCGCGAAGAATAGCTAGATGTCCTTCAACAAAGTCTAGAATTCGTCATCCCGAGCGAAGCGAGGGATCTGCAGCTTGCCGCGATCTGCAGATCCCTCGCTTCCCCACCCCAGCCAGCAAAAGCGGCTGGCCGGGGGCCCCGGTCGCTCGGGATGACAATGAGTGGTGTTGCGCCCGCCATCACACCAGGCGGCTGTTATCACCCTTCCATCATCACATTCACTTCGCTGCCCTTGCCCGCGCCCAGCAGTTGATAGGCTGAACCGCGGTTGGCGGCGACTTCCAGAAAGCCCATGCTGCCCAGGATTCCGAACACTTCGCCGGGAGCGCCTTCGGCGTAGTTGGCGCAAATGCGCGTCGCCGATGCCTTGTTCCCGATCGCGATCTTGAAGGCAGGCGGAGTGGCGCCAAAAAGATGCGGCGCATCCTTCGGCGTGATGTTGGTAATGAGATTGCCAAAACGATCGACTTTCAGCACTACGCCGCGCAAAGTCCGCTCATCCACCGGCTTGGGACGGGGCGCGCCAAAGCGAACGTAGTCTGTGATCTCCTCCCCAAAGCGGTCGGGCTCGACTCCCTTGGCCAGATATGCCGCGACCGGGGAAAAGATATCGCGCGCGTGGAAGGTATTACTCCGAGGTTGCAAAAAATAATGTTCGGCCGTGATGTGGCGCACCGAAATCCGTTCCTCGCGGTCGTAGACCAGCGAAAGCACGCCGTTGTCGGGAGCCACAAACAGGTGGCGCTCGCCGATCATAAGCACGGGCCGCCGCGCCGTTCCCACGCCCGGGTCGACAATCACCATGTGCACGGTGCCGGAAGGGAAGTAGGAGTAAGCCTGGGAAATGGTTAGCGCGCCGTCCAGAATGTCGAATGGCTGCACCGCATGGCTGATGTCGACGATCTGCGCCTCGGGGGCGATCTCAAGCATGACCCCTTTCATGGCGCCGATGAAATGATCGTTGAGTCCAAAATCCGTAGTAAGAGTGATGATCGGGTTACGTGCCAATGCGTTACCTCGTCGAGCCCAGGAATTTTCGGGAACTCACGAAGTATCCAGTGTTGCAAGGCAGCGCGTCAAGGCACGAGAGTTACCGGTACAGGGGATGACCGCAGAGGATTCAGGGAGCGTCAACTGGAACGCACCGGAACACGACAATTTCACTGGAGGAGATGTTATTGAGAGTCAGCGTATAGGTAGAACTGGCTGCGGTAAAAGTCGTGACGGAACTCGCGAGACCTGCTTGGGCGTTGAAATTCTCCACCGGAACCGCCAGTGCCGCTCCCGAGCCCACGCCCGATACCGAGGAAAAATCGTATTCGTACAGATTGTAGGAGACGCCGGGTGTAAGTCCGTTCACGGTCGCTTGCACGTCATAGATTGTCATCCATCCAGCCAGTTCATTGGTGCAGCTGTTGCCCTCGACGCTTTTTCCGATCATCGGGTTCTCGTACCATGCGTCGACCGGATCCTCGCCAAACCCGGCCACAGGATCGAGCGGATTCGTGAATCCTTTGTAAGTGACCGTTGGTCCTACGATGGTGAGCACAACCGGTAGTGTCTCCCCGGTTGGATCCTCGGGACCAGAAACAGAGAACGCAAAATTGTGTGGCCCAAGGACCTTCACCCTGTCGTAGCCGTTACCGCCCGTCCCAGTGTGAATCCACCCGAATGTCTGCGCATGCATGCCGCCCCCGGGAATCACAATCGAGTAGGCCTGCTTGGTGTGGTTGGCTCCCCAACGCGTATTTGCCAGGGAACTGAAACTGTATCCGTAGATGTAGGGCGTGCAACCCTCTGGGTCTCGCGGCGAGGCGCCGGGCGGGATCGCAGGATTGGCATCGGGATGAGTCGTGTCGGCGCCGTGATCTTCAAAGTACAAGACGTCGTCCGGATAGTAAGTGGAATCGGTCGGCGAGTGATTCGTGCCAATCTTGATAACCGTGACCTCGTGATCTTCCTGAGGATCGTTATCGCGCCGGTCCAGGAGCGCGATCCCTACCGGATGGCCGTTGATGACTTCCTGTTTCACCCATGACATGTACTGCTGATAACCGGTGATGCCCGGCGACTCAGGCTTTCCCGTAAATTTTCCGCTGTAATCAAAAGTGGTGTAGGCCAGCCGCGAGTTCGAGAGACACATGGCGGCATCGGCGTACCGGTGCGGTCCGCTCGCGCCAGTGTCCGGGTCCTCAATGAGCACCTGGGCGTTGAAGTTGGGAATGCCGCCATGTTTTTTGCAGGCGCCATCCGGTCCCGACTGGGACAACCCTGTGCCGCAGATGAGGCGGGCATTGAATTGCGACATCCGCTGTCCGTGGTTGAGTCCGGATTCCATGATCGCCACTTCACCGCAATAGCCGTTGTTGTTTTCCCATTGATAGAACGGCTTTACCGGGACGCGAGGATAAATAAAGTTAGTCGTATACGGCGGAGTCGAGCCATCTATCAACGTCTGGCTGCAATTTGGCGCCGTGGCTCCGGCGTTGTGGACCGCTAACAGTGCGACAACGACCAACACCAGGGAGGATACGCGACTCTTAATCATGCGGAGCTGGATCGGCGAACTTCGCAGCAGTATAGCAAAGGGGAGACTGACCTTGACACGGACACAGTGCTGACTTTTCGGTCGTTCGGCTGCACGAAAGAGGCAGTCCACTATGGTCACGACGACTAGCCCTTAATCCACCTGCACGTCGCCCGAACTGGTGTGCACAGAAACCATGGGCCCACCGCCACGCACTTTGCCAACCACACTCTTCCTCGACTCCTGAACACGTCCCTGCAAAGTCGTACTCACCGGGTGTCCCAGTGTTACGGTTCCAGAATTGGTCGAGATGTCAACGTCGAATGCAGCGTCGGAGGGCACATTCAGAGTAACGTTGCCCGAGCCGGTGCGCACGCTCCAGGTGTTTTTCGGCAAGCCCTTGCCGCGAATGTCGCCGCTTCCCGCCTCGGCATGAAATCCACCATTGATGCCACTCACGGTGATGTTGCCCGAGCCGGTGTGGATATCCACATCGCCTCCGCCGATCTCTTCGATTTCAATGTCACCGCTGCCCGCTTTCACCCGCGCCGGACCCGAAAGCTCGTGCCCCTTCACGTTGCCTGAGCCCGTCTGGAAGCGCATTTCGCCGCTCAGGCGCGCCAGTCGTAGGTCGCCCGACCCACTTTCAAGATCGATATTGCCCTTCAGTCCTTCGATGGTCTGATCGCCACTGCCCGTATGGGCGCGAATCGCGGTGTTCTCCGGCACGGTGATTTCGTAGTCGATCGACATGTCTCTCAGGTTCACGTAGTCGACGCGAATGCTGTTGCCATTCTGGCGAATGGGCGGATTCTTTTGTAATTCCTCCACCTCAGCCTTGTGATCGCCGCCGAACCAGGAATTATTCGAGTGAATCTTGGCATGAATCGAAACCGTCCCCGCAGCCCCGTTACGAACGGTGATGTCACCGGACCGAGTGAGCACTTCCAGGTCGACGTTGCCGTTTACCTGGAACGAACGGTCAAAGGTTCCGACGACCCCGGCGAAGCTGGCCAGCGAGGTGGCCAAGAAAAAAGCCACCACGCGGGTGGCGCGATGAAAGCCAATCTGAGTCATAGTGATTCCCCTCCGAAATTGTCCCTGACACCTGACACCTGACACCTGCCTTCCTACTGCAGCACCACCTGGTCGCCTTCCTTCAGTCCTTGCAGCAACTCGGTCTTCGCGCCATTCGAAATGCCGATGTTGACCGCGACCTTCTTTTTGCCTTCCTTGGCTTTCGGGTCCGGCACTTCGACCGATGCCTTTTTATTGTTGTCGTAAATGATGGAGCCTTCGGGAATCTGCAGCACGTTCTTATGCTCTTCCAGAATGATCTCGGCGTTAGCCGTCATCATGGCTTTCAGCACGCCCTCGGGATTGTTGATCGAAACGCGTACTTCGAATGTAGTAACGTTATCTTTTTCCACGCCCATCGGCGAGATTTTCGTCACCTTGCCAGTAAAAGTCTTGTCCTTGAACGACTCAACTTTGATCCGTGCCGGTTGTCCCAGATAAACCTTGCCGATATCGCTTTCGTCCACCTTTCCCTTAACGTAAACCTCGCTGGTGTCGCCGAGCGTCATCACCAGCGTGGCCGTAGAACCCAGCACAAGAATCGAACTCACCGCATCGCCAATTTCCACATCGCGCGAAAGAACAATGCCATCAATCGGCGACTCAATCGTGGTGTAACCCAGTTGCTCTTCCAGTTGCTTCAGGTTGGCGCGGTCCTGCGATACCTGTCCCTGGGCCTGACCGATCTTGGCCTGCAAAACCTGCAACTGCGCCTTGGCCACATTCTGTTTGTTGAGCGACATCTCGTAATTCTTTTCCGCGTCATCGAGCGCGGAAGCGGATACCACGCCATCCTTAGCCATACCTTGGGCACGATCATAGGCACGCTTCAGCAGCGGAACGTCGGGACCTTCGGCATCGACCTTGGCCCGCTCCAGGTCGGCACGTGTGCCGTTTAGGCTGGCGGTCGAGGCCTCCAATTGTGCGCGAGCCTGGTCGACCCGCGCTTGAATCTCATCCCGGTCGAGTTCGGCGAGAACTTGGCCTTTCTTCACCTTGTCGCCATAATCCACGTACAGCTTTTTCACGATGCCGCTCGCCTTGGACTTAATCTCGACCTTCGTGATGGGCTCGATCTTTCCGGTAGCCACCACGCTCTTTGCCAGGTCTCCCTTTTCAACCTTGGCCAGCTTCGAGGGGTCGATCTTTGTTCCGCCAGTGGATGCGATCAGTGCGCCGGCGACGATCAGGACCACAACGACCGCTGCTATCGAGCTCCAGATAATGATTCGTTTACGCCGCTTCTTCCTGCCATTGCCGTTGCCTTCCACGACCGCCTCCTGCTTGATTTCAAACCTGAGAACTGCCATTCAATTGTTGTTACGGGAGAAACGTCCAGTAAGTTCCCCGAAAAACTTCGTAGAGACGGGGCTTGCCCCGTCTCACCCCGGAAATTGGATGCGCTAAAGGCTCCCGTTAACCACTTAGACCGTCGGGGAAAGAAAAAGAAAGCGACCAGCCATGTCTGCAATTAAGGCTCAGTTTGGATTGTACCGCCCCGACTGTAGCGCCAACGAATTGCAAGGGATTGCTCGCAGGTTTTCCTTAGCGTGCCTTAGTGTCCTTGGTGGTAAATGGTTTTGCCGATTGAGCCCAACCGCCGAACGCTCATCTCCCAACTGCTTATCCCTTTGAAATGTTAGAATTAGAATTCCATGGTTGCATACGTGCTGCTGCGGGTGTTTGTCATCCTGCTCCTGGTGGCGGCCAATGCCTTCTTTGCTGCGGCCGAGTTCGCGCTCGTCAGCGTGCGTGAAACCCGCATCCAGCAACTGATCGAAGCCCACCGCGCCGGTGCGCGCACCGTCCTCAAACTTCACCAGCAACTCAGCCGGGTCGTCAACGGCGTGCAACTCGGAATCACGATAACCAGCCTTACCCTGGGGTGGCTGGGCGAACCGGCTCTGGCGCGCCTGTTTGAGAGCTGGATCGGAAGCGTCCCGCACGCCGTTATCTACGCGCACAGCATCGCCGTACCGGTGGCGTTTGCCCTGATCACCAGCCTGCACGTGATTCTGGGCGAACTGGTTCCCAAATCGCTGGCATTACAGCGGGCCGAGCGCGTTGCGCTGGCCGTAGCCGCGCCCATGGACGTTTTCCTGACCGTCACCGCCCCGCTGACGATTGGCATGAGCCGCGCCGCCGGTTTTGTTCTGCGCGCCTTCGGTACCCGCGAGGTCAGGCACGGTTCGGTTCATTCCCCCGACGAACTAAGGCTCATCATCACCGCGGCACGCACCTCCGGGCAGCTCTCTTCTGCTCAGGAAGAGATGCTGCTGAACGCGCTCGAACTTGACAGCATTGCCGCGCGCCAGGTGATGGTGCCGCGCACCAGAATCTTCTCCTTGCCCTCAGACTTGAACCTTGACGAGGCCTTGTCACGAGTCGTCGACGATCAACACTCGCGCATCCCGGTGTATGATCCGCAGCGCGGCCCCGAACATATTATCGGAGTGCTTTATGCCAAGGACCTGATGCGTTGGACGCGCCTGCGGCTGGGCCACAGCGCCGCCCCTCCCGCAGCCACACGTATTGCCCAGATGAAGATCGCCCAGGTCATGCACGATGTGCTGGTGGTGCCCGAAACCAAATCGTTGCTGGAGCTGCTCGGCGAATTCCAGCAGCGCAAGCGGCATCTGGCGGTAGTGGTCGACGAGTTCGGCTCAACCGCGGGAGTCATCAGCGTGGAAGACGTGTTAGAGCAACTGGTTGGCGAACTGGAAGATGAGTTTGATGTAGCCTCGACACAGCCCGCGGTGACGGATGCGAATGCACCGCTGGTTCTCGACGGAGCGGTCAACATCCGGGACCTCGAAAGCCAATACGAGCTGAAGCTTCCGCAGGACGAAGGTTTCGAGACTCTGGCTGGCTTCCTGTTGTCGCGGCTGCAGAAGATGCCGGCCGGCGGCGAAGCCTTTGATTACGAGGGGCGGCGTTTTGTAGTAGAGAGAATGGACGGCCATCGCATCGCCACGGTTCGGATCGAAGCGATAGCAACGCCTGCGACCGCGACCTCCGCAGTTTCGCCAGCGCCTGCAACTCCGCAAGTTTCAGCACAGAAGGCAGGAGATTGATATCGGGGACGCGAGCTGCACGCTCTAATCGAAGAGCTAACGACTGACGCGGGCGCTGAGGACTGAAAGCTGAGAACTGACAACTGAGAACTGCTTTTATGCCGCGCTACATCCTCTCCCGCGTTCTCTACACGCTGCCAGTAATCTGGCTGGTAGTCTCGACCGTCTTCCTGCTGATCCACTTCGTCCCCGGCGATCCGATCCAGCAGATGCTCGGCGAAGGCGCGGCTGCCGGAGACATCCAAGCCGCGAGACACGCTTATGGACTGGATGTCCCGCTCGGCGAGCAGTATCTGAACTACTGGCGAGGCGTGATGCACGGAGATCTCGGCAGGTCGCTGCGCTTCAACCAGGGAGTAACTTCGCTGATCGCGCAGCGCTATCCCTTCACTTTGCAACTAACTCTGGCCTCGTTGTTCGTGGCAATCGTGTTAGCCATCCCCGCAGGAGTGCGCTCGGCCCAGCGTCGCAATCTGTGGGATGACCGCGCCCTGAGTGTCGTAAGCCTTTTCGGATTGTCGTTTCCAAACTTCGCGTTAGGCCCAGTCCTCATCCTGTTCTTCGCCGTCAAGCTAGGATGGCTTCCAGTAAGCGGTTCCGGCAGCGTAGCCCATCTAGTTTTACCAGCGATAACCATGGGCGGAGCGCTGGCCGCAATCCTGACTCGAATGGTTCGCACGTCAATGCTGGAGGAGTTAAGCCAGGACTACATTCGCACCGCGCGTGCGAAAGGCTTGCCCGAGCGCACGGTTGTCTATCGTCACGCGCTGCGCAACGCCATGATCCCAATTCTGACTGTCTTAGGATTGCAATTTGGCGCGTTGCTCGCTGGAACGATCGTGACCGAAACCATCTTCTCTTGGCCTGGAATCGGACGCCTCACGATTCAAGCCATCGCGAACCGCGATTACTATCTGGTGCAAGGATGCATTCTGGCGATTGGGCTGACTTATGTTGTAGTGAACTTTCTCACCGACTTGCTGTATTCGGCGGTGAACCCGAGGATTAGACAATAATCGTGTTGGGCTTGGAAAATTTTCGGGGCGCTTGCGATTGACCCCATTCCTGCGGTCTTTTGGAATCAAAGATTTAGAGGTCGAGTTCCGTCCAGATCTTTGAGTTTAAAGGAGTTCCTTGTAAGGTATTTATTCTTTAATGAGTTACGAGCGCTCTTAACTTTCCGGGTATGTTCGTGCCTCTGGCAGCCTTGGGTACCGCTGTCGGCGAGCCTTTTAGAGTCAAGGACTTAGATGAGAACCGTTAGCCGTTTTGATGTCATGGATTACGCGTAAAATATTTACAAATCAAGAACTTAGCGGCAAATGCAGAGCGAAGTTAGCGTTTCGCGAATCATTTCGGCTTCGCTCGGGAATGGCAGGGGAGGGGGCTCAAGATTGGGGCGGCCGTGATACCCCAGACGTGCGCACAAAACGCGAGAATGGGGCAACTCGGGCTTGACGCATATATACAAATAACCTACTCTGTATATACGTTAGAATTATACGCGTTAGAGTCAAGGAGAAACCCGTGGCTGCGACCATGACATCGATCCGACTGGACACCAAATTGGCGGACGAGGCGAAGAAGCTTCTCGGCGTAAAGTCCCGCACTGAAGCGGTCCACGTGGCGCTGCGTGAACTTGTCGCGCTGAAGCGATTCAAGGCTTTGATGAAGAAGAACGGCGGCAAGCTTTCATTCGCCGGTCTCGATGAGTGACCTCATCATTTTCGATACGTCGGTTCTGGTGGATCAACTGCGCACGGACTGCCACCGGCGGCGGATCGAGACCCTGAATGGGCTCATCCGCAACTGCGCTGTGGTCTTGGCCGAACTGTGGCGCGGCGTCGTGACTCCAGCGGATCGGGAAGCGGTGGTGGCCCTCGGCAGGAATCATCCGACGCTCACTCCGACAGAAAAGAACTGGCTGGAGTCGGGCGCGATCCTCGCAAAGATTCGCGCTGATCTCGGTCTTACGGCGCATAAGCTGCGCGATCTTCATTTCGATGTACTCATCGCTCTTACAGCGCGCTCCCACGGAGCGCGCCTTATCACCTCGAACCGCTCCGACTTTGAAATGGTCCATAGCTACCGCAAATTTCAGTTCGAGATATGGTGATGGGGATTGAATGCACTACTTTGTGGAAATTGTGGGATGGTTCGGCGCTGCGCTGATCCTGGCTGCCTACGCGCTGTTGTCCTTCGGAAAGTTACAAGGACGATCCGCCGTCTATCAGTGGATGAACGTAGTCGGCTCCGCCGGCTTCGTCATCAATAGCGGCTGGAACGGCGCCTACCCTTCGGCTGCCCTGAACATTGTCTGGATGGGCATCGGAGCATACGTGCTGCTTCAGTGCCACGGAGACAAATAACCTATCCATGTCCACTTTTGCCATCTCGCTCCCGCGCATAGCCCACCACAACCCGTTGGCGGCTATCGGAGTCGTGTTGGTGCTTATCTTCGCCTTCGCTGCGATCTTTGCTCCCTGGATTGCACCGCAAGATCCCGCGCACATCGATCTGCCGAACCGGCTGCAATCTACCTCGGTGCAACATTGGTGCGGAACCGATGAACTTGGACGCGACATCCTCTCCCGCCTGATCTGGGGCGCGCGAATTTCGCTGTTCGTCGGCAGCAGCGTGGTCGCTTGCTCGCTTTTGCTTGGCCTTATCATTGGCAGCTTGGCCGGATACTACGGTGGAGGCATCGACCGCTTCGTCAACGTCGTGTTGATGAATGCGTTTCTTTCTTTTCCCGGAATTCTGATTGCGATTGCCTTCGTGGCCTTCCGCGGGCCGGGCATTTTCAACTTGGTGCTTGCTTTGTCGCTGGGAGGCTGGGTCGGGTACGCTCGCCTGGTGCGCGCGCAGGTGTTGGCCGTGCGCGAACGCGAATTTGTGGAAGCGGCTCGGGCGCTTGGCGCTGGAGACTTCCATATTATTACTCGTCACATCCTGCCTAACATTATTCAGCCGGTGATTGTTCAGGCGGCCATTGGCATGGCGGGCGCGGTTCTGGCCGAAGCTACGATGAGCTTTTTGGGATTGGGAGTCCCGCCGCCAACCGCTAGTTGGGGATCGATGCTGAACGACGGGCGCTCGCACCTGTTCGACGCACCGCATCTCGTGCTTTTCCCGGCGGTGACGGTGATGCTTGCGGTTTTGGCCTTCAACTTTATCGGGGACGCGTTGCGCGATCTTCTCGACCCACGATCGCGGATCGAAGCGGGACTGTAACGCGGGTGGAATGTAAGGCCACATTCGAACGAAGCGAAGGATCTTGCAAGGAACTAAACAGCAGGTTCTTCGCTTCGCTCCGGATGACAATCCGGCATGAACGGCTAGGCGGCTTTGGCGGTCTGCGACGCTTTGCGCATCATCGCGAGACGTTCCTGGGTTTGTTTCAAACGCTCTGGCCCTCCCGCGGAGGTCATAATCAGTTTTTCCACATTGCCGAAGATGTTCGGGTTCTGCATTTTTTCGCGCAGCTCCTTCAGGAATGGTTCAAGCTTTCCGAAAAAGACAAACATTTCACCGCAGAAGCTGGGCTCCAGAAAGAGCTCCCGATTCAAGGTGCCATGCAGTACGAAAGAAGCAGCCATTTCCCAGTATCCGCCAACCTGGCGAAGCCAGTTATTCTCCTGGGTGCCCAGCGCGGTTGCGATTTTCACGATGTCGTCGGTGGATTCCGGCCAAAAGCCGAGCCACCAGTTGCGCGCTTTTCGGATTTCGCTTTCCCGGCGCAAGTCGTAGAGTTTCATGATGAGTTCAGCATCAGCAGTCGTTGGTGTGCTCGACGGCGGTGTGCTAGGCATTGTTCTCTCCTGTCAAATGTTAAGGATTTATGAATCGCACAACCGGCAATGTTCGCGCGACCCCCATGATTGATGATCTGCCGGTCAGAGAGATTCAGCGAATTTGGAAAACAGGTGTTTTCCAGCCAGTTTCCGCTGATTACGTTTCCGCCTTTCCCGCGTCTATTCATGGACAAGCAAATCAGGGAACCTTTTCCAAGGCAGGTGCGTATGAATAGACATATGGAACTCCAATATCAAGTCGAATGCCTGCAGGATGTGGCGGTCGTGAATTGCTCGGGACGCATGGTACGCGGAGCTGCGCTCGACGAGTTGCGGCGTCGGATCGAGCAACTGGGCCGAATCCGTGTGCTCGTGCTTGATGTTTCGGAAGTCGAGCAACTCGATGCCGGTGGTTTGGGAACGCTGCTGCTGGTGCGGCGTTGGGCGATGCAGAGATCAGCGAAGCTGAAGCTGGTGAACCCACCGCTTTTCTTCCGCCGCTTGCTTGAGGCGACACACCTGGCGCCTGTCTTTGAGATTTCTTCTTTGAAAGAGGCGCTCAGCATTTTGCGATCGCCGGAGTGTCGTCCTCGTCTCGCGGTCGCATAAGTAATCCCTGCACGGGCGCGATGCTTTATAATTCGCGCCCATGAGCCTCATTCCTGCCTCTACTGCCTCCCGATGATCGAACTCCAGATGATCGAACTCGGATGACCCATCTCGCCCGCAAACTGCGCGTCACCGACTACTTTTCTCTCGGTTGGGGAACTATGGTCGGTGTGGGCTGGCTCGTGGTTATGGACGATTGGCTGCTGCGCGGCGGACCCCTCGGCGGCATTCTCGGCTTCGCGATTGGTGGCATCCTCTTGCTGCCCATCGGCTATGTCTACGGCAAGTTGGTGATGGCCATGCCCGACGCCGCGGGCGAGATCGCGTATACCGCCAGCGTTTTCCCGCGCCCAGTAAGCTTTTACACGGGATGGATGATGATGCTCGCATATTTCATCGTCTGTCCGTGGGAGGCCGTGGCCGTCGGGCGTATTGCCGGATACATCTTTCCCGCGCTCGATTCCATCGAGCTATATCGCGTGGCGGGGAAGCCGGTTTACCTGCCGCATCTGGTCATCGGGCTTGCGCTTACCGGCCTGGTCACGGTGGTGAATTATCACGGCATCCGGCTGAGCGCCACGTTTCAAAACTGGACTACGTTCGGCACGCTCGCGCTGTTCGTGATTTTCGTGGGGATTGGGGTCACGCGCGGATCGCCTGGCAATTTTCCGCCTTTGTTCACGCACACTCCGTTTGTTTCGATATTGCTGGTGCTGCAGATCGTGCCTTACTACATGACGGGATATGAATCCGTGACCAAGGCGGCCGAGGAAGCCAATCCTGAATTTCGCGCTCAGGGATTTTCCCGCGCCATCTATGCAGCGATCATTATCGGAGCGCTGTTCTACATCATCGTGATTGCGGCGGTGGGTTTTGTTGCGCCGTGGCACTCGCTGACGCAAGCGCCATTCATGACTGCTGTCGCTTTTGAACATGCAGTCGGTTCGCGCTGGATCGTGAGCATTATTCTGAGCGCGGCGTTGCTTTCGCTATTCAAGGTATTCAACGGGAACTTCATCGCCGCCAGCCGCTTGCTGTTTGCCATGGGGCGGCGCGGGCTGATCGATGAGCGGATGGGGAGCGTGCATCCGCGGAATCAAACCCCGTCTGCGGCGGTCGTGTGGGTTGGGGCCGTCACGGCATTATGCATATTTCTGGGCAGCGCGATTCTGGTGCCAATCTCCGAGGTTGGGTCGGTTGCTTCCGCTAGCGGATGGCTCGCGGCCTGCGCTGCTTATCTCTGGATGAGGACCAGGATGAGGCTCCGAATCGCAGATTGCGTGATTGCACTGCTCGGCGCGTTGGTTGGGATGGCGATGATAATGATGAAGCTTGTGCCGCTGGTGCCGGGACACTTTTCAGGTTGGGAGTGGCTCGCGCTTGTAGTCTGGATTATTCTTGGCACCGTGGCTGGACGCTCTTCGCTGCGCGGTCGCGCCAAATGAATTGGAAAGGTACTAACCGATTGGGAAGAAATCGATGAACTTAACTCGCCGCATCACGTTGTCACTTTTGCTAATTGTCTCAGCCGTTGCTTTCGCCGCCGACTTGCCCTTTGACCTCGTGATCACCAACGGGCACATTATCGACGGGACTGGCTCGCCTTGGTACTCGGGCGACATCGGGATCCGCGACGGGCGCATCGCCGCTATTGGCAATCTCTCTGGCGCCGCGCGCAAGCGCACGATCGACGCCAAGGGCAAAATTGCGGCTCCGGGCTTTATCGACATGCTGGGACAGTCGGAGACGACCATTCTTGTCGATCCGCGGCTGCCGTCGAAGATCTACCAGGGCATTACCACCGAGATTACCGGCGAGGGCGGATCGGCTGCGCCGATGAACGATGCCATCCTCGCGGCCGATCGCGCCGCGTACGAGCACTACAAGATAAATCCTGACTGGCGGACGTTCCGGCAATATTTCGCGCGCCTGGAAAAACAAGGCATGGGCATCAATCTTGCGAGCTACGTGGGCGCTACGCAGGTGCGGCGCATGGTGCTGGGTGACGCCGACGTGCAGCCTACGCCCGCGCAACTCGAAGAGATGAAGACGCTGGTTCGCGAAGCCATGCTGGATGGCGCCGTCGGCGTGTCTACGGCGCTGGAGTACGCGCCCGCACCCTACGCGAAGACCGAAGAGATTATTGCGCTTGCTTCGGAAGCGTCGAAGTTCGGCGGAATCTACGCGACGCACATGCGCAATGAAGGCAGCAGCGTTCTTGAAGCTATCGACGAAGCGGTTCGCATCGGACGCGAGGCGCATATTCCGGTTGAGATTTGGCATTTCAAGGTGGCAGGGAAGGCTAACTGGGGACGTATGCCCGAATCCATCGCGAGGGTCAACCAGGCTCGGGCCGAGGGCGTCGACGTTACGGCCAACACCTACGCCTACACAGCGTGGTTCAACAGCATGTCGGCGTTCGTTCCGGCTTGGGCGCACGATGGCGGCGATGCCAAATTGATTGAGCGGCTCAAAGACCCCGCCGCTCGCGCCCGCATTCGCAAGGATATGGAGACTCCGTCAAAAGACTGGGACAACGAGTGGCAGGAAATCGGCGGCCCTGAGGATGTCATGATCGGAGTTGTCCAGAATCCCGAGCTGAAGAAGTTTCAGGGCAAGCGCATCACGGATGTTGCCAAGGCCTGGAACAAGGACCCGATGGATGCGCTCCTCGATTTCCTCATCGCGGATAAAGCATTCACCGAGGTCGCGGTATTTGGCATGTCAGAGCCCGATGTGGCGCTGGCCCTGCAGCAGCCGTGGGTTTCGATTGACAACGATTCTCCCGGGACCTCGCCCGAAGGCATTCTCGGTGAGGAACATCCGCACCCGCGCGCTTACGGGACGTTTCCACGCATCCTGCGCAAGTACGTTCGAGAAGAAAAGAAGCTGACGCTGCCGGAGGCAATTCGCAAATTCTCGGCGCTGCCCGCCCAGCGTATGCGACTGACCGATCGCGGTGTGCTGAAGCAGGGCATGTGGGCCGACGTGGTGGTGTTCGATCCGGGAACGGTGCGTGACCTGGCAACGTTCGACGATCCGAATCGCTTGTCGGAAGGCATGGAGTATGTGTTCGTCAACGGTGTGCCCGTAGTTGAAGACGGAAAGATGACCGGCGCGTTGCCTGGAAAAGTGTTGCGCGGAGCAGGCTACCAACCGTAGAGACGGGGCTTGCCCCGTCTTGCTCGGGGCGGAGACGCGGCACAAGGAACATCTTTGTCTCAGCGGCCTTATTCGGTGCGCTTCGCTTCAGTTCCGTCGACAGGTTCGACTCGTGGCTTGGCGAGCGTTCCGGTGAGCTTCCATGATTGCTCATCCCCCCGCGTTAACGCGAACGCGATCCCGCCGCTCGGGGACACGGTGCCATTTACCTGGTAAAAGCCGTCGCGCGATTCCAGCGTTCCAGCCGTGAGTTCCCAGACACCTTTTTTCAGCTGCAGCTCTCCCGCGAACCTGTGAACCGGCAAAGGTACCGGCGAGCCGGGAATTTCAAAATGCGGCAGGCTGCCATTCCGCATCACGAACTGTAACTTGCCATCGGAGCGCGCCACTAGCCCGTGAAAACTGTCTCCGGATCCATCTACCTCGAAACGTCCATCGGCGGTTCCGGCAATCCAAGCATCATTCATTACAGCGTCCAACTGCGCCAGCGCAATATCGCGCAGCGTTCCGGCGCCGTGAAACCGCACAGCCGCCGGGGAATCGTCACGGGAGGGAACTTGAGTCGCGGCGTCCGGAGGATTATGGTTCGGCAGATCATGCCTCGGCAGATCAATCGTCCAATTCCCCTGATGAGTGCCTTGCAGCAGTTGCGCATGCAGAGCCGTCAGCGTGATCTTGCCTCGATCCAGTTCCACTTGCGTCGCAACCTGAGTGACGAGTACCTTCTTCAATTCGAACTGGCCAACGTGTAGGTTTCCGTGCGCCTGAATCGCGAGCAATGGCGACGAACTTAACCTGTCATCGGAACTGAGGATGCGGTACCACGGACGCTTCGCCGGATGCGGCGTAAACCATTCGTTGAGATCGCCAGTCGAAAGTTGATCGGCCGTGAGGTCAAACTGAAAAATGCAGGGCGGAACGGAACCTGGCGCCGTATTCGGCGCGGCACAGTGCCGAGTAGTTGTGACTCCGCCGCTCCAATGCGTGTTCCCGGTCCGCGCGGAAATCTTCTGCAACAATACGGCGTCTGGCGTGAGAGAGATGGTCGCCGAGCCGATTTCAATCGGGGTGTTCAGCCCGCGCATCTCGGCGCGCAGGTTGCGTACTTGCGCAGTGCCCAGCGCGAGGGGCGGGGCAAAGCCTTGCCACGAGCCCGAGATACTCACATCCAGTTGGGCCGCGCCTTCCGCCGCCGGACGCGCCGCCGGCAGGCCCAGCACATCTTCCAGGCGAAACAGGTCTTTCAGTTCCATGTCGCCGCGCAGAGAGAAGAGATAGCCGGCAGAGGATATCCATCCACTGGCGTTTGCTTGCGCGGATCCGTTGACGGTTAGTGCGGACGGGCCGATTTGCAGGCGAATTTCACTCGGCTTTGAGTCTCTTGCTCGCGCCATGTGCCCAGTTCGCGGAAAGGCCGCCAACATCTTCGGAGTGATCACCGAGGGTAGACTCGTGCTCTGTGAGAGCAGCAGCAGTGGAATTGTGCCGAGCGTAACTTCATCCTTCCCCGAATTCGACGACAGAACTACGTTGCTCGCCGATCCCTTCCCAGTCCATTCCTCCACTCGATAATCCGCAATATCCCTTGGAAATGGTGGAGCGCTGTGTCGGGCGCTGAAGACGACGTTCAGCGATCCGCTCGCCGTCAAATCGCGAGGAAGTTGCTGTTTCGCGTGTCGCAGCAATCGAACCACCGAGGCTAGGGGCACGTCCACGGCCTCAAGCGTGAGGCCATACGCCAGCGGTTGTGGCAGTGGTTTAGCGGACCCGCGCAGCCGGAGCGTGCCGCCGCCTACCGGCGATTCGCACAGCAGGTCCTCAAGTAAGCCGGTCACAGCGTTGTATTGTCCCGAGCAGGCAACTGCCAGGCGCACGTTCTCGCTCTCGGCAATATCGTAGCGATGGAAATTTTCGATGGTCGCTTGGCTCTCAATCCGAAGCGCTTCCGAAGCGCCCGACAGGTTGGCCGTCAAATTGACTCCGCCGCGCCATCCCCGATCCTTTCCGCTCAGCAATTGAGTAATCTGTCCGAGTTGCCCGTTCCGCCATTGCACCGCGATTTGCATCGGAGTCGCGCGCAAACTCTGGGCGCGCTGCCAAGAGGCGTCGATCTGAAGTTGCCCGGTGTCGGTGAGATTGAAGTCGGTGCGCACGGGCGCGGCTTTGATGCGCGCGCCCCAGGAATTTTCTGAATCCTGCCAGAGCGCCACGTCGGCATCCATGAGCGCGTAGGATTTTTTCGTCTGTCCAATTTTGAAATTGACGCGAGCATGGGTGGCTTGCAGGTAGGGAAACGCGGGCCGTCGCTCGGAAGCAGGCTTCGCAGTGGGAGCCGCGGGAATCTGCGCGTTGCGCTCGATCAGGCTGGCCAGATTCCAGCGGCCCTGCTCGTTGCGTACCAGGTTAATGCTGGGTTCATTGGCGCTGAGGGTAGCGATCTCGAGTCGACCGCGGAACAGGGAGCGTAACCGGATCGCCGCGGAAACTTCCTGCGCGCGGATCATCGGCTCCGCGCTGAAGGAAGGATCGTCGAAGATGACGAGTCCTTCGAGATCAAAGCCGGGGCGCGGCAGCAGACGCAAATGCACGCTGTCGAGTTCCACCCGGCGACCCAGCGCGCTCCCGATGGACCAGGCAATCCGCTGGCGCAACTGGTGCACACCGGGGCGGAACAGGAACAGGAGCAGCAGGAGAGCCGCGAGCGCACCCGCCCCGCGCCTGGAGCGCAGAAAGTTGGACCCCGGAAACTTCACTTCACGATTCTAAACGTTCGCGACCAGCGCGTTTCATCAAAGAAGTGAAGGATGACATGGGCGATGGAGCCCAGCCGGTCAGCCGCGTCGCGCCTTTCGTATTCGTCTTCGGAGGTGACAAACGACCAGTAAATAAACATGGGTCGGCCGATCAGGTTCGCCCGCGGAAGGAAGCCCCAGAAGCGGCTATCGTAACTCGCGTCGCGGTTGTCGCCCATGGCAAAGTAGCTGTTTGGAGGCACGACGATGTCGTCTCCCTCGATATGCGAGGGTAATTCCTGTGCCCATTTTTCGTTGCGCACTCCGTACATCATCGAGGGCGGCACGGCGGGGAAATTGTCACTATAGGGATTGCGCTCGCGTTTGTGGCGGACGAAGGGCTCGACCAGTCTTTCCCCGTTGCGGTAGACGACGTCATCGCGCAGGTGGATGCGGTCGCCGGGAAGGCCGATGATGCGTTTCACCAGGATCAGGCCCGGCTGCTCCGGCGACATGAACACCGCGATATCGTCGCGCCGGAGGTCGCGATAAGGCAGCAACGGCCCCAGCCAGCGCGTCGGCGGCGCGAACTGTTCCCGATTCACCAGGAGGTGGTCCCCGATGAGCAGCGTATCTTCCATGGAAGCGGAAGGAATGGCAAAATGCTGCACCACGAAGGTCAAGACGAACAGGACGATGACCAGCAACTCCGCGGAGGAAGCGAAGAACTCCACCGGCGTCTCCCCCGGCCTTTTATCGACCACGGCTTCTTTTTTTTCAGTCACGTTTTTGCGACGTTCAGCACTCATTTCGGAAAGATCTGTTCTCAGCGCACCAGCTTGAGGGTGCGCGACCAGCGTGTTTCATCGAAGAAATGAATAATGATGTGGGCGATGAATCCCAGCCGGTCGGCCGCACTGCGCATCTGGTATTGGTCTGGGGGAGTGACAAACGACCAGTAGACGAACATGGGACGTCCGATTACGTTCTGTCTCGGAATGAACCCCCAGTAACGGCTGTCATAACTGACGTCGCGGTTGTCACCCATGGCAAAGTAGCTGTTCGGAGGCACCACGATATCGTCGCCTTCGACGTGCGAAGGCAGTTCCTCAGTCCATTTTTCATTTCTCACTCCGTACATCTCCGACGGAGGCACGGCAGGGAAGTTGTCGCGGTAGGGATTGTAGTCTCCCTGCTTATGCTGGACATAGGGTTCCACGAGTTTCTCGCCATTGCGATAGACCACACCATCGCGTAAGTGGATGCGGTCGCCGGGAACGCCCATGATCCGTTTGACCACGAACAAACCTTGTTCTTCCGGCGACAGGAACACAACAATGTCGTTGCGCCGGATATCGCGATACGGCATGAGGGGCCCGATCCAGCGCGTGGGCGGCGCGAATTGCTCGCGGTTCACAAACACGTGGTCGCCAATGAGGAGCGTGTCCTCCATCGAACTGGAGGGAATCTCAAATGCCTGCAGCACAAACGTGATGATGAACAGCCCGGTGACCAGCACTCCGGCGAGCGAAGCCAGAAATTCGACAGTTGTTTCGCGCGGCTTCTCGTCCACCGGCTGTTCTTTATCATCTTTCACTTCTTCTTTTTCTTTCTTTGCCACGTTGGCCATCCGTTTCAGTTTTTGGTCGTTAGTCGGTAGTCGTTGGTCGTTCCGGAGCCTCGTTTGCTAACGACCAGCGACCTGTTTCACCGCACTAGCCGGAAAGTGCGGTCCCAGCGCGTGATCTGGAATAAATGCGTTACCGCGTACGCCAGATGATAAAGCCTATCACCCACGGTGGGCGATCCGGGAAGATCGTTGTTCATATTGCCCGCCGACCAGTAAATTAAAAGCGGACGCCCGATGATATTTTCGCGGGGCACAAATCCCCAGTAGCGGCTGTCCTGGCTGTCATCACGATTGTCCCCCATAACAAAGTAGTGGCCCTCGGGAATAATCAACTGATGATCCTCCACCAGCTTCGGCATTTGTTTCCACCATTTGGCATCCACTCCGTAGTCGGGAGACTCGGTGCGCGGGAAGTCGTCGCGATAAGGGCTGCGGAGCGCGGAAATGTACTGCACATATGGTTCCGCGACCAGAGCGCCGTTGATGTAGACGCGCTTGTTGATCAGACGCAGGCGATCTCCGGGCAAAGCCACCACGCGCTTCACAAAGTCCTGCGCCGGATTCACCGGATAGTGAAACACGATGACATCTCCGCGGCGCACGGTGCGGTAAGGCAAAAGGCGGTTCCACCCTGCGCTGCCGCCATAACAAAACTTATCTACCAGCAGGTAGTCGCCGACCAGCAGCGTGTGCTCCATGGATTCCGAAGGAATGGTGAACGCTTGCAGCAGGAAGGTCACCACAAAAACGGCGATGACGATCGTTCCCGCGACCGACTGAATCGTCGCAGGCCAATCCCCGGCGGAAATCTTCTCACTCCACGACATAAAACTTCTGTAGAGACGGGGCTTGCCCCGTCTCCCGCGTGCCGCACCCCCGAATGCTGCGTTCCGTCTGAGGCGCGGCAAGCCGTGTCTCTACGGGAGATCAGGCGCCCTCTTACGAGGCGCTCTTTTACGATGATGCGCCGCCGTCTTTCCCGCTCGTCGAACTGCGTTCGCCGGGCAACGTCGCCAGGTGCTCTAAGGCTTGCCGCGCCGCTTCCTGTTCGGCTCGCTTCTTGGTTGCGCCCTGCGCGCGTCCCACGAATTGTCCCGTCTCCAGTTGTGGCAATCTCACCTCAACCGTAAATGTCTTCTTATGTTCTGGTCCTTCTTCCTTGACCAATTCATAAACCGGCTGCGGGCCGCCTCGCGCCTGCAACGCCTCCTGCAATGCGGACTTGAAGTCCATCACCGGAATCGCGCTCGTCTCCAGTTTCATGTGGGCCAGTTCCGGCTCCACGATGACGCGGACGATAAAATCCCGCGCCACTGTCCACCCGCCGTCGAGATAAAGCGCAGCCAGGATTGCCTCGAGGGCATCCACCAGCAAACTGGCCTTGTTGCGCCCGCCGCTTTTTTCCTCCCCGCGGCCGAGACGCATGTAGTGACCAATTTGTAGTTGCTCGGCCACCCGCAGCAAATGGCGTTGCCCGACCAGATGCGCGCGCAGCTTGGAAAGCTGCCCTTCCTGGAATTTGGGGAAGCGATGGAACAGCGTCTCGCTCGTAACCAGCCCGAGCACCGCGTCCCCCAAAAACTCGAGGATTTCGTTGTCCCCACCGGAAGCACCGCCCGCTGCCGCCGCTTCCAGTTCGCGTGCTTGCGAGCTGTGGGTAAGCGCCTGCTCGAGCAATGCGCGACGCTGGAAGTGATGGCCCAGGCTTTCTTCCAGCTCCATAATTTCGCGTGACTTCATGACAAGGGAAAATTGGGACATCGAATCAGTAGCAATCAGCTAAGGCATGGCAACAATAGGCAACGCCTCAATACTTCATGTCTCAATGTTTCAATGACTCAATTAGTTCTTTTAGTTCTTCGGAGCAGGCGGCGCTGGCGGCGTGGCCGCGCTTCCCGTGAGCGCTTGCAAACGGTCGCGCTCGCTGCGTGCTGGAGTTCCAATCGCCGTGTTTTCCTGGGTCATCTCCACAGCGCGGTTCGCCCACTTGAGGGCCTCCGGATATTTCTGCTGCTTATCGAGAGCCAATGCCAGGCGAAGAACGTCTACCGCAGCCGGGTCGGCAGGGTATGCGTCGATGGACTTCTGAAGATTGTCTTGCGCGGCAACGTAATTCTCTTTTTTGTACTCAACCGCGCCGATAATCGAGTAGGCCTGCGAACGCATTTGCGCCTTGTAGGTGTCCACCTTATCTTGTGGCGTGTTTGCTGGTACGCTGATGTCCGTGTCGATGGTCTTCAAGCCTTTCTGCGCCATCGCGGTCGCTTCGCCAAAACGCTGATCTTTGTCGAGATCCGAGTCGCGCGTTCGTTCGGCGATCACAAAGGCAACTTCGATCAAAGCCTCAGGATCATCCGCGTCGCAGCTCAGCACTTTGCGTCCCATGACTTCGGTCTTCTCGGCGTTGTTGGCATTCAGGTAGGCGCGCATCGCGTTCTTGTAGAGCAACAAGCGCAATTCGCTGTCCGGAAACTTCGTCGCGAAGTCGTCTGCCGCTTTTTCCAGCGCGGCTGGATCGGTATTGGCTGAGGCCGCCTTCCAGGCGTCATACTCCGGCTGCGTCTTGGCTTGCGGTGGACGCTTGGCCGCGGGCGTTGCGGCCTGAGCCCCGGCCGGCGGATTCTGCTGGGCCGTTTGTCCGCTGCTGTGGGCAATGGCAAAAACCGCAAAACTTATGGTTAGAATAACTGCCGCTCGCTTCATGCTATCTCTCCCAACGTAAGATTTCTGTCGTCAGACTTCGAAGCTTCCAAGATGCTAACAGTATCGCAGGGGCGGTGCAGCGCAAGTTAAAAAATCGGTAGTGGCCAGTTTGAAAGATACATTCCCTCAGCGGCTAAACAGAGTCTTGCAAAATTGAGTTTCGTATCAGGGTATCGCTTTAGCGATACCGCAAGCCCACTTACTCCGGCTGCTTTGCTACCGGAGGCTCATACGGCTGATCCAAGCCTCGTTGCGCTGCCAGTTTCGCTTCCGGAAGAGTTCCTCCGGCTGCGTCGAGCGCCGCCCTATACTGATCCACGGCGGCGAGCCGATCCTCTTTTAAATCAAAAATCCGGCCCAGATAAATATGCGACCAGGCGATCACCTTGGGCTCATGGGCCCTCTGCAACGCCTGTTCAAAGTATCTGCGCGCTCCTTCCATATCGCGGTTCGCGGTGGCTACTTGCGCCAGAATGAAGAGCGCGCGGCCCGGATCTTCTTCCTGCTCATCGAGCGCCTTTTGCGCCAGCTTTCGCGCGGTTTCCTTATCGCCCACCGCCAGCCTCCGTTCCGCATCCAGCAGCAGGCGTTGCTTCCCGCCTCCACTTAGGTGCAGCAGTTCGGGGGACGCCACGCTGGCAAATTCGATCTGCGATACTCGCTTAATCTCTTTGCCCACGTCAATGGCGCCAATCAGCCCCGGATAAGCGTTGCGCAACCCCTCTGGATCTTTCTCGAACCTGCCGAACGCATCATAGAAATAGTGGGTCAGGACGTAGCCTTCCTTGTCGGCCTGGTTTATGGCCTGTGCTCGTTCCGCCTCGGGCAGGTTGCTCAGCCGCGCTTCAATTGCCCGCACCATGCATTCCGTCACCAGCAGTGAGGTGTTGCTCTTGAAGGCTTCATCCATCGGAGTGTCCTGCAGGCGCACCAGCAACGGTTCGAGTCGCTTGAACGAATCCGCGTTCTTCAGCGCCAGCGGATCGAGAAGATAATGCAGATAGGTATGCCGAATCTGCTGCATCTTGATCGCCGTGCCTGCGGTCGGCGAAATCACAACGTAGTAATCCGAGGCGTAGTTGCGCGCGTTCGTTTGCCCCGGCGCGCCCATCGCATCCAGATAAACCGTGAATTCCCGGCCCAGGTATCCCGCCGACGGCATCTTCAGATAGATTTCGGTATCGAATGTCATCTTCGCCAGCGGAGCGTGATAGATTTCGGTCAACTCCGTGTAGCGGACGCGGTGGTGTTCCCAGATGGCGCGCAATCCGATCTTCTGGTAGAAAGCCTGCAGCAGGGGGACGATGTCGGCCACTACTTCGGCATCAGGCGGCAAATCCGCCGCTTTCACTTTCAGGGTGAAGTCTGGAGGTTCCTCGAGGTAGAGCGCCAGCGATACATATTGCGATAGATCGCGCGCCGGCTCCGCCGTCTGGTGCTGCCGGTAGAACAAGCACATGGGGCCGATCACGTCCTGGGCCCCGGCCGTGTTCTGGACCGCCTTGCCAACTTCCGCTCGAATCTGCGCCCGCAGCGGGTCGGAAACATTCAGCTCCTGATCATAGCCGCAGGTGTTAATGGCGGTGAGCACCGTGAACAGCGTCTCGCTGATTTGGAGAGACACGGGGGTGCGGTTCTGCGCCCATCCAGACCCCAGATTCAGCGCGACCGCGAGGCTCAGAACGAACGCCAGTCGCACGACTTTTCCCGGGGAATTTCCTCGCATCGCAAGCATACGGATGAGCTAGGAGTAGTGTACGAACTGGTGAATTGGCGGTCAAACTGGGAAAGGCCAGTTTCCAATCGTTGCCTTTCGTTGACTCGCGAATGCGCTGTCCGTAAGATAAAACGACTGCACGCGGAACGTCTTCTAATGATCGGGCAAACTATCTCGCATTACCGAATCACCGGCCAACTCGGCAGCGGTGGAATGGGCGTAGTTTACGAAGCCCAGGATCTCAGCCTCGCTCGTCGCGTGGCCCTGAAGTTTCTCCCTCCGGATCTTTCCCGCGATCCCGCCGCGCTGGAGCGTTTTCTGCTCGAAGCCCGCGCCGCGTCTGCCCTTAATCATCCCAACATCTGCACCATCTACGCTGTAGAGAACGACGGCGGCCAATCGTTCATTTCGATGGAGTTGCTGGAAGGCGAGAGTCTGGACGCCAAGCTTGCCGGCGGTCCTTTGCCGCTGAACCGCTTGCTTGACATCAGCATTCAACTCGCCGACGCCCTTGATGCCGCGCACGCAAAAGGAATCGTCCACCGCGATATCAAACCGGCGAACATATTCGTTACGCAACGAGGCTCGGTGAAGGTTCTGGACTTCGGTCTGGCCAAGCTCATCAGCACTCTTGACATGGAAACCATCGGGGCCACCCAGGACTCGCCGGCTCACCTTACGAGTCCGGGTTCGACCGTTGGCACCATTGCTTACATGTCGCCGGAACAGGCACGCGGAGAAACACTCGATTCTCGCACTGATTTGTTCTCTCTCGGCACCGTCCTCTATCAGATGTCTACCGGCTCTCTGCCGTTCGCCGGCAACACATCCGCCGTGATCTTCAATTCCATACTCGAGCGGAACCCTACTCCAGCCGTTCAGCTCAACCCGGCACTTCCACCCAAGCTCCAAGAGTGCATCGACAAGCTGCTGGAGAAGGATCGCGACCTGCGCTACCAATCCGCTGCCGACCTGCGTGGCGACCTCAAGCGCATGAAGCGCGACAGCGAGTCCGGCCGCACGACGGCGCCCGCTGATAGTGGAGTGAGAAGTAGAGTCACAAGTGGAGTGGAATCTGGGGTGGGAGTCCTCGCGCCTCCGGCGAGTTCGTCGGGATCTCGTGTCGCGCCGGCCTCTGGCTCGGCGGCGGTGGCTGCCGTTCGTCAGCACAAATTCGGAGCTGGCGCAGCCGCTCTGATTGCTATCGTGGTCCTCGCCGCCGCCAGCTATGGCATTTATGCTTTCCTGCACCGCAACCGCCCGATGCCGTTCCAGAACATCTCCATCAGCAAGGTCACTGATACGGGCAAAGCGAGTCAGGTCGCCATTTCGCCGGATGGCAAGTACGTCCTCAACGGGATGGATGAAGGCGGCAAACAAAGCCTCTGGCTGCGCAATCTTCCCACCAACAGCAATACCCAGGTTGTGGCGCCGGCCGAAGTCTATTACAGGCACTTGAGTTTCTCCCCGGACGGCAACTATCTCTACTTCATTCGTACCGAACCGGGCAGCGAGGAACTGGAGTATCTCTACCGTGCTCCACTGCTCGGGGGCACGCCGGAAAAGCTTGTCACCGACATCGACTCGAACATCACTTTTTCGCCCGACGGACGCCGCTTCGCCTTCTTCCGAGACAACAATCCCGAGGCTGGCAAGTATCGCCTTCTGGTTACGCCGGTGGGCGGAGGTGAGGAGACGATCCTCTCCAGCGGATCCCTCACGTCTGGGTTGTATGACCCGGCCTGGTCTCCGGATGGCAAAACCATTGTCTGCGTCGCGATTCAGCCCGGCAATGCTTTGAGCGGGCTGGTTGCGTTTGACGTAGCCACCGGGAAGCAGCGGCTCTTCTTTACGAGTAACGATCGCGTTGTGCAGCGCCCCGTCTGGATGCGAGACGGCTCAGGACTAGTCGCATTGAGCAGTTTCACCGGCGGTCAAATTATTTTTGTTTCGTACCCGGAGGGGATGTTCGCCCCGGTCACTCGCGACACCAACAACTACTCCGATCCCAGCGTTGCAGGCGATGGACGTAACGTGGCCTCGGTTATGAGTGAAGGCCACTGGAACCTCTTCACCATGCCGGCGGGTGCTCCCGCCACTGAGCTTCATCAACTGACGTCGGGGGCTCCGGTTTATCGTTTCGGTTGGACGCGGGACGGGCGGCTGATCCGAGTCGCTTCCTCGGGACTGTCCCTTCTCGATCCCGCGACCGGCAACAGCACGTCGCTAGCCTTGGCGGAGAACACAATTGCCGATACGTTTTCTGCGTGTCCGGACGGCCGCTTCTTCGTTTTCAGCGTCTTCAGCAAAGGAAGCCGCGCTCTGAATATCTGGCGCATGGACACCGCCGGTGGCAATCTCAAGCAGCTTACCAACGGCAACCTCGATCAATATCCCGTTTGCTCCTCGAATGGATGGGTGATCTACCAGGAAAGTGCCAGTAGCAACCGCCTGATGAAAGTTCCTGTGGATGGCGGGCCAACGTCCAAGATTTCAGACGATCTCTCCGCCGATTTCGACGTTTCCGCGGACGGAAAAACTGCCGTTAGCGCCACCTTTGGCCATCTTGCCGAGCACATCGAAAAACTCACTCTTGTCTCTATCGATTCCGGTCAGGTGCTCAAGACTATGGATTTCGAACATCCCCGTGGCGGCCACATTCGTTTTTCACCCGACGGCCGAGCGATTGTCTATTCCGTGCGCACGGCTGGCGTAGACAACCTTTGGGCCCAGCCGCTGGATGGTTCCAAGGGAAAGCAGATCACCGACTTCTCCGCCGAACACATCAACGATTTCCATTGGTCGTTCGATGGCAAACAACTTGGTCTGACTCGCGGCCATACCGATTCCGACGTCGTTCTTATTCGCGATATGCAACAGTAGGCGGGGCCGCAGAACTAGCAAAGGCCGCTCCGGCCTTGCCGAAGTAAGGCAAACAGTTGTATCGTGTTCTCGTCTGAGGTTCGTCCGACGGGACTTGGATTCCTACCGACGACGTCCCCGTTGCTGCCTTCCCAGGAGGTCTCCGCGATGAAGCGCAAAAGCTACCCCACCATTTTCGCCGCGCCGCTGGCCATAGTTATCGCCGTTCTCCTATTCACGACGGCGGCCGTCGCCCAGACCGAGCAGGTCCTCTACAGCTTTGGAGGCCCCGATGGAGCTGCTCCCGACTGGGGCGTGATTGCCGGCGCAAAGGGAACCTTGTACGGGACGACCACATTCGGCGGCTCCGAACAAGGAGGGACCGTTTTCGAATTGAAGCCGGAGAAATCAGGTTACAAAGAGGAAGTCATTCACGGCTTCAGCGGCAGCGACGGGAATGCACCGAACGGGCTGATCGCCGATAAACGAGGCGCTCTGTACGGCAGCACCTTCGAGGGAGGGATCTACAACGAAGACTGCCCGATTGGGTGCGGCGTGGTGTTCAAGCTCAAGCCGAAGAAGTCCGGCTACGTTTTCAGTGTGCTGTATACCTTCCAGGGCGGAACCGCTGATGCCTGGGAACCATTCGGCGCATTGGTGCTGGATAAGAAGGGATCTATCTACGGCATCTCGCAATTCGGATGCAGCGTGAATGGAGGCTGCGCTTTCAAACTGACCCCAGGTAAGTCCGGCCACACCGAGAGCATTATCTACAGCTTTCCCAACGGTTCACTTCCTGCCGGAATCGCGATTGACAGCAAGGGCTCGCTCTTCGTCACGACTTCTTACGGCGGTACCGGAACGTGCGATGGCGGTTGCGGCACGGTCTACGAGCTGACTCCGTCGGGCTCCGATTACGACGGAACTGTCATCTACAACTTCGCGGACTACTCGGATGCGAACTATCCATTTGCACCTCCCACCATCGACGAGAAGACGGGCGTCATCTACGGAACGACCTGGTACGGCGGTACCTACAAAAGCGGGACAGTCTACGCGCTCACCTCGTCGGGCTCCGCTTACGAGGAGAGCATTATTGCTAGTTTGGACTGCGCAGGCTACGGGAACCCTGATGGCTGCGAATCATGGGCTCCTGTGTTGCTGCGATCGGATGGCACTCTGTACGGCACGAATCCTCTAGGCGGAGGCGGATGCAGCGGAATCGGATGCGGTTCGGTTTTCCAGTTAACGCCCTCGGGGTCAGGCTATTCTTTCCAGTACATCTACAACTTCGGTGAGCCGATCAACGGTGCCCAGCCGGAATTTGGCCCAATCATTGCCGATGACAAAGGAGATCTTTTCGGAACGACGCGATCCGGCGGATCAAAGACAAGTTGCGGCGACGGTGGCCCCGGCGGCGCGCTCGGCTGCGGAGTGGTCTTCAAAATTGTTCCGTGAACAGGCGGACACTGCCGAATTTCCAAACTGTTCAGGCAACCAGCGCACGACGTGAGTCACAGCTAACGACCAACGACTAACGACCAACGACTAACGCCTAGCCCTTAACGCTGATCTTGGAAAACGAGAGCACAGCCGTTCCCGTCGTAGGCCGACCCATCGAAAGCGCTGGACGGAAAGTGGTAAAAATCAGCAGATTCTTTAGTTGCGGCAACACCGCCTGCGCGTCGTCCGGTTGCGACAGAATGCGGTAATCCTGCACCCGGCCATTGGCATCCACATAAGCTTCAATCACCACTGCGTCGTCACCCATATTGCCGAGCGATGTGCCGAATGCCGATTTCTCAAGTTGCGGACCGGTATACAACATGAGCGGAACATCTCCGCTGCTCGCCCGCAGCTCAGCCGGCAAGGCAAAGAAGCCCAGCAGCAGCCCGAAAAACAATACGGCGCTCACCAGTCCCGCCGTCGCCGGAACCATAAACGCATTCAGTGCATTTTCCAGCCTCACCAGCATGCCTTCAAACCGCGGACGGCGCGCCTGGGCGGCTTCGCGCGAAATTGCCAACCGCAGTTTCAATGCCAGATCCGCCGGAGCCTTCTTTGGATTCGGAGCCAGGCTCGCCAGCAACTGCTGTGTGCGCTCGGTCGCGGCATACTCCCGCGCGCAATCGGCGCATTGTGCCACATGGTGCGTGAGTGCCCGCATCTCCGACCCGCTCACCCGGCCGTCCAGATACGGTGAGAACAACTTCCTGATCTCAGTGCACGTCATGGTGTCACCTCAATCTCTCTCCTGCCACGCGAACTCTGGGTCGCGTGGTCCTGGCGTGTGTCCGCAGTCCGATTTTCCGCGGAACGATCGCCAGGAACCTGCAACCCTAACTCCGAACCCACTTCCCGAACATATCCCGTCAATCTCTTGCGCAGCGCGTCGCGTCCTCGCGTGATGCGCGACTTCACCGTGCCCAGCGAAATTGCCAAAACTTCGGCAATCTCTTCGTAAGACATTTCTTCTAGATCGCGCAGAATCAAAGCCGTCCGATACGGTTCCTGCACTTGTTGCAAAGCCTGCTCCACCGCCGCGCGCACCTCGGTATGGGCGAACTTTTCAAATGGCGACTCGCCATGGTCGACCAGACGCTCTTCAACAGATTCGCATTGCCCAGGCTCGGACGGCTCCATCTGCATTTCCTGTGCCTTATGCCGGAACCACCAGCGCCGCCGATTCGCGGCCTCGTGCAAAGCGATGCGGTAAATCCATGTCTTCAGGCTTGATTCGCCGTGGAAATGCTTCATCCCGCGGAAAACTTTCAGAAACACATCCTGCGTAGTGTCAGCCGCGTCGGATGGGTCATTTACGATGCGGTAGATGAGGCCATAGATGGGCTGGTGGAACTCGCCAATCAGCCAGGCATAGGCCTCTTCCGAACCCGCCTTCAGTTCAGCGATGACGGCGGATTCCTCGGCTCGGGCCCCGATAGCGCTGGCAAGATCGCCCAATATAGTAGCTCCCGCCATAACGGCGTTGCTCCTAATTATAGAATCACCCGAGGCCCAGGCGGGAACCTTAATTTCGTACCGAAGCCAGCTTACGGAAGTTTTCGGGGAAAGACATTCCCGCTTAAATACTTAGACTCCGACGCGGGTGCGGGAGTTCCCTAGCTAAGTCTTTTTCTTGCAATAGGAAATGACCGTCGAAGTAAAGCTCTCCCCTATCGTCGGCGCTCAAAGGCGGTTCCCCGGTTACCCGTCCCGACGTCGTCCCATGCGCGCATACGCGGCAGCCATTGGCGGACGTTTCTGCAGTATTCCTCGTACTCCGCGCCAAATGCTTTTCGTAGGTGCGGCTCCTCATAGAGCCTCACAAATAGAACGACACCCACGACCGCCACGCACGCAATTATGAGCACGGTCATGCTCGCCCGCCCGAAGATCACCCACAGCCCCGCCCAGCCGACGAAGAATCCCAGGTACATCGGGTTCCGTACGTAGCGATAGAAGCCCACCACAACCAGCCGTGTCGGCGGGGCCATTGGCGCCGGCGTGCCGTGGCCCTCCCATCCGAAATCCCACACGCACCGCAGTGCCACCGCAAAACCAAGCACCGAGGGCACGGCCGCAATCCAGCGCCATCGAGGCGGAGCAACCCGAAAACCCAGCCAGGACGGCAGCAACCAGAACCACAGCGCGAGGAATGCGGCTCCCACGGCCAGGGAAGCAACCGCCGCAGTCCAGTTTTCGCCGTGGTCCGGATCTCCTGCTGCACCCGTCTGGCCGCTCAGCATGAACGCCTCCACTCATACCGTAATACGAGCGCAGCGCGGTTGTGGTTACATACTCTTGCGTGCAAATCTTGCCGCCGCTACCAGCGCCTGTCCCAGGCTTAAGCCGCCGTCGCCCGACGGCACTTCCTTTTGGGTGAACACTTGGAATCCAGCCTGAAACAATCTCGCCTCGAGTCGTTGTGACAAATAGATATTGTGAAATGTCCCGCCACTCAAGCACACGCGGTCGAGCGCAGTTTTCTTTCGCAGCAGCGTAGCCAGACCGACGAAACCCTCCACCAGCCCGTTGTGAAAACGGCGGCTGATCTCTCCGGCAGCAACGCCCTGGCCAAGATCATCCAGCAACGCCTCAAATAGCGGCCGCGTGCTGATGATCCAGTGGTCCCCATCCGGCAAAAGCTTCATGGGATAGGCACAATCCTCTTCCGACGTCGTCATCGCCATCTCCAGTTCGATCGCAGCCTGAGCTTCGTAATTGACCTGCTGACGGATTCCCGCCAACGCTGCCACGGCATCAAACAAACGCCCGCAACTCGACGTCAGCGGCGAATTTACACCCTGCTCCATCATGCGCAGCAGAAAGTCAACTTTGCGCCGATCGAGTTGGCGAACGAACGGAATGTCGAGCTTCAGAAACTCGCGCCCAAAATGCTGTGCCAGGTAACTGACCGCCATCCGCCATGGTTCGCGGATCGCAGCCGCTCCGCCTGGCAGCGGCACATACTCGAAATGCGCGGCGCGCTTAAAGTCCTCATATCCGGCGATGAGCACTTCTCCGCCCCAAATTTTTCCGTCGGTGCCATAGCCAGTCCCATCCAGCGCGAACCCGATTACGCGGCCGTCAAGATGATTCTCCGCCATGCAACTGGCGATGTGAGCGTGGTGGTGTTGCACGCCCACCAGTTCCACTCCGCTTTGTGCGAGTGCCCACCGCGTGGAAAAGTAGTCCGGATGAAGGTCGTAGGCGATAATTTGCGGACGAATTTCGAGGATGCGTTCAAGATGCTTGATCGCCTCGTGAAAAAAACTGTAGCTCTCGATATTCTCTAAATCTCCAACGTGTTGACTCAGGAATGCGTGTTTGCCTTTCGTGAGGCAGATGGTATTCTTCAGTTCGCCCCCAACCGCGAGCACCGAAGGCTGATCGTTCTCAGTCCGATCATCGCGTAGAAAAACCGGTACCGGAACAAATCCGCGCGACCGTCGCAAATGCCTCGTAACCCCGCCCGCCACACGCACCACCGAATCATCGCAGCGCAAAAGAATATCGCGGTTATGCACCAGGAAGCAGTCAGCCAGGGCATGCAACCGATGGACCGCTTCGCGATTATCAATGGCGATCGGTTCCTCGCTCAGGTTGCCGCTCGTCATTACCAACGCCTCGAATCCTCCCTCGGCCAGCAGCAGGTAATGCAGCGGTGTATAAGGCAGAAAAATTCCCAGGTAGCGATTGAACGGCGCCACCTCGTCGCATATTATGCTGGGCGATTTCCGCGGCAGTAGCACAATCGGCCGCTGAATGGACTCGAGCACGGTCCTCGCCGCGTCCGCCAAGGCGCAGATTTCCCCGGCAGCCTGTAAATCCGGGACCATCACGGCAAACGGCTTCTCCACGCGGCGTTTCCGCTGCCGCAGCAGCGCCACAGCCGCCGGGTTCGTGGCATCGACTGCCAGATGAAATCCGCCCAGCCCTTTGACCGCGACAACTTGCCCCGAACGCAGCGCGGAGATCGCTTCGACAATAGGATCGCCGCATTCAATCTTCCGCCCACCCTTATCCCAAAGCTCCACCCGAGGTCCACACTCCCAGCAGGCGTTCGGCTGGGCATGGAAGCGGCGGTCCAGCGGATTTTCGTACTCCGCCAGACAGGCCGCGCACATGGGAAACACCGCCATCGACGTGCTCGGCCGGTCGTAAGGAATGTCGCGAATAATGGTGAAGCGCGGCCCGCAGTTGGTGCAGTTTATAAACGGATAACGATAGCGGCGGTCCTTGGCGTCGAACATCTCACGCAGGCAGTCAGCACAGATCGCGACGTCCGGCGAAATCAGCGTGCGAACTTCTTCACCCTCGTGGCTATGAATAATGCGGAAGTCCTGATCGCCATTACAAGCCAGGTCATGAATTGTCAGATTAGTGATCCGCGCCAGAGGTGGCGCTTCGGTGGGCAAGCGATCGATGAAATCCTGGACGGTCTCCGCCGGCCCCTGAATTTCAATGGTCACTCCGGCGGTTGTATTGCGAATTGTGCCTTTAAGATTTCTGCCGGTGGCGAGACGATAGATGTACGGACGGAATCCAACTCCCTGCACAATGCCGGAGACTTCGATCTGGCGCCGCACTTCGATAGGCACATCGATAGGCACGTCCATACGCGCGTCCATACGCACTTGCGGCATTCATCAACTCGCCGTCTCCACCAGCGCTTTATGTGCCCGGCGTCGTTCCTCCAGCCACATCATCCATTCGTGCAAACCGCCGCCGGTCAGGCAGGAAACCTTTACGATTTCCATCCCCGGATGCACCTTGCGAGCATTCTCCGCCGCGGCGTTCATGTCAAATGGCACGTAAGGAAGCAGATCGATTTTGTTCAGCACCATTAAATCCGACTTGAAAAATATCGAGGGATATTTTAGTGGCTTGTCTTCGCCCTCGGTCACGCTCAACACCACGACCTTAGCCGCTTCTCCCAAATCGTAACTCGATGGACAAACCAGGTTGCCGACGTTTTCGATGAACAGAAGATCGAGGTTTTCAAGCTTCCAGTCCTCCAGGTGCCGCTCAATCATGCGAGCATCCAGGTGGCACGTGCCGCCGGTGGTGATTTGTTTTACCGGAAAATGAAAGCGCTTGATCCGGTCGGCATCGTTTTCCGTCTGGATGTCGCCCGTCAGAACGGCCACGCGATCATGCTTGGGCAGGGTTTCGAGAGTGCGTTCCAGCAAACTGGTTTTACCCGAACCCGGTGAGCTGATGAGGTTCAGGCAAAGAACGCCATGCTCCTGAAATCGCGCACGCAACTCCGCCGCGATGCGGTCGTTCTCACTGAGTACTTTTCGCTCCAACGGAACTCGGTCCATATTCCTCCACCTCCAGATAGGCCAACTCTAACTGATCTCCACTGATGCATAGGGTCGCGAGGCTCGAGCATTGCGGACAACTGCAATCATAGTCGCGCACAATGAATTCACGCTCGCAGACCTGACAACGATGGCGGCGCGGGCAGACCTCGATCGCCAGTTCCAGCAAGGCCAGATCCGTTTCCTGAATCATAGCCTCGAAACAGAAACGCAGTGCTTCCGGATCGATGGCTGCCATCTCGCCGACCCGCACGCCGACTTTGCAGGGATACTTTCCCGGATACAGACCCATCTCAGTCCGCACCGCATCCAGTACCGAATTAGCGATTCCCATCTCGTGCATAATTCAACGCCAACCGATCCGTAGAGACGCGGCTTGCCGCGTCTCTCGCCGCGTTCGAGGGAGACGGGGCAAGCCCCGTCACTACAGCGAATATCAGCAGATGCGCGGCAACTGATCGCCCGCCAGCATGTCCACGACGCGAGTCGTACCCAGCGGCGTTCGCATCGTGACCAGGCCTCGGTTCTCTTTCGTCACGGTTCCAACAATCTGCGCTTCGGCTCCCAGGGGATGACGTCTCACCGCCTGCAACACCGCGTCTACACCTTCCGGCGCCACGATGGCAATCAGTTTGCCCTCGTTCGCCACATATAAAGGATCCAAGCCCAGCAGCTCACACGCTCCGCGAACCTGTTCGTGAATGGGAAGGGAACTCTCCACCAGTTCAATCCCTACCTGCGAGCGCTCCGCGATTTCATTCAGCGTGCTGGAAACGCCGCCGCGCGTGGGGTCGCGCATACAACGAATATCGCCCTTCACGCCGAGCATCGCGGCCACCAGCGTGTGCAAAGCGGCGCTGTCGCTCTCGATTTGCGTTTCGAATTCCAGACCCTCGCGCTGCGCCAGAATGGCGATTCCGTGATCGCCAATCGAACCGCTCAAAATCACCTTATCTCCGGGACGCGCGCGATCCGCGGAAAGGTCGACACCTTCCGGCACCAGTCCAATTCCCGTCGTGTTGATGAAGAGCCCGTCGCCCTTGCCTTTCTCGACGACCTTGGTATCGCCAGTCACGACGTGCACGCCCGCTTTCGCAGCCGCCGCGCGCAGGGAATTCACCACCCGCCGGAGTTCCTCCATCGAAAAGCCTTCTTCGATGATGAATGCCGCACTCAAGAACAGCGGCGTTGCACCGCCCATTGCTAAATCGTTCACCGTCCCATGAACCGCCAGCGACCCGATGTCGCCGCCGGGAAAAAATAACGGTTTGACCACGAAGGAATCGGTGGTCATGGCGAGCCGCTGCCCGTTCACGTTCACTATGGCCTGGTCGTCCAGACGCGCCAGCACGGGATTCTGAAATGCTGGCAGAAAGACGTCGCGAATCAACTCGGCGCTCAACTTGCCGCCGCTGCCATGCCCCAGCAGAATCGTGTCTCGAACCGGAAGCGGCGCCGGGCAACTGAGCTCAAATTTTATTTCGGCGTCGGTTTTCGTAGACACGCTCTCTCCTATTTCGCCACCGCATGGCGCCGATAATGATAGTAAGCCGCGCAAGCGCCTTCACTCGATACCATCGGAGCGCCCAGCGGATTCTCCGGCGTACAGCGCATGCCAAACGCGGCACAATCGGTTGGCTTCTTCAATCCCTGCAAAACCTGCGCGCTGATGCACTCGGCCGGTTCGTCGACCGTCATCTCTCCCAAATCAAAGGCAAGGTCCGCATCATAAGCGGCATATTCCTTGCGCAACCGCAAACCACTCTGCGGTATCGGACCGATGCCGCGCCACTTCTGATCGGCGATTTCAAATACTTCGGCCATAATTTCCTGGGCTGGGACGTTGCCCTGGTAGCTCACCGATCGCACATACTGATTTTCCAGACGCGCCTCGCCGGCTTCGAGTTGCCGCACCAGCATGAGGACCGCTTCCAAAATATCGACCGGTTCGAATCCGCCAACCACAATCGGCACGCGAAAATCGCGAACCAGCGACTCATATTCCTTGCATCCCATCACGGTGCAAACGTGTCCCGGCGCAATAAATCCCTGCACGCGGTTGGAACGCGAAACCATCAAAGCGCGAATCGCCGGCGGCACCAGCACGTGGGAAACCAGCAAAGAAAAATTGGTAAGCCCTTCGCGTTTGGCTTGCCACGCGGCCATCGCGTTCGCGGGAGCCGTCGTCTCAAAGCCGATTGCTAGAAACACAACTTTACGATCAGGATTCTGGCGGGCGATTTTCACCGCCTCGGTCGGCGAGTAAGCGATGCGCACGTCCGCGCCCTGAGCCTTCGCCCGAAACAAATCGGAATGCGATCCCGGCACCCGCAGCATGTCTCCATAGGAAACCAGAATCACATCTGGCCGCAGCGCCAATGCAATCGCTTTGTCCACGGTTTCGAGCGGAGTGACGCACACCGGACATCCCGGCCCATGCACGAGTTCGATCCCTCGTGGCAGCAGTTCGTCAAGCCCATAGCGCATGATGGTATGGGTTTGCCCGCCGCAGATCTCCATCAGCACCCAGGGCCGGGTTGTCGATTGGACAATCTCCGCCGCCAAGGCGCGTGCAATGCGATGGTCTCTGTATTCGTCGAGATACTTCATAAACGGCAACCCGACCGAGACCCAACAGAGAAGGGTGCGAGTTTCGTGCCGTTGGGTCGTTGAAAATGTTTCGCGTGTTTTACGGTTCCGCCGGAGGCAATTCTGCCGCCAGCGTTCCCATTTCTTCCAGAAGCTTATACGTGCGCTGGGCTTCTTCCGCGTCGACCCGGCTGATAGCAAAGCCGACGTGAACCATCACGTAGTCTCCCAAACCAGCCTCTGGCACAAAGTTCAGGGATACCTGGCGCACGATTCCGCCGAACTGCACGCGTCCCGCCCGCAGCGGGCCGAGTTCCTGAATTTCGAGAATCTTACCGGGTATGGCTAGGCACACAGCAATTCTCCATGATCAGTACAGCACGCTATGTTACCGCCATCTGTGATGCAAGACACACTCCCCAGTGACGAACGCACGCACTGCCCGCAGCGTTCGAGGAATCGAACGAAACACCGGCCGCCGTCATAGCGCCTCGCTCCTTATCAGCTAGCGCTGGCATCGTGTGCGACCGAGTAAACTAGGAAGCGATAGTCATGTCTCTCCGCCGCGCCGTCGACCCCCTCGTCATTACCGACGCCGAAGAACGCTTTGAAGGCTTCGAAAACCTGATGCCCTTCAAGGTGCACAACATCCTTCTCGTCTCCAGCCTCTACGATTCTTTCATTCTCCGCGAAGACGGACGCCTCAACGAGTTGCTCATCGACCAGTCGCTCGATCTCAGCCCGGAACACGTTCCGGGAATCACCCACGTCTCTTCCTGCGCCGAAGCAGCCGAACTGGCCCGCACCCAGCAATTCAACCTGATCGTGACCAACCTTACCGTCGGCGACATGAACGCGGCGCAGTTGGCAACCGAGGTGAAGCAGGCCGGACTCGATGTTCCGGTAGTAGTGCTCGGCTACGACTACCGCGAGATCAAGAATTTCGTGGCGCGCAATCCCGTCACCGATATTGAACGGATTTTTCTCTGGCAGGGCAATGCCCGCATCCTGATCGCGATCGTCAAGTACATAGAAGACCAGCGCAACGTCCTGCACGACACCCGGGCAATGGGGGTGCCCGTGCTGCTGGTGGTCGAAGACAACATCCGCTACTACTCATCGTTCCTGCCCATGATCTATACCGAGCTGATCAAGCAATCCAGGCGCGTGATTCAGGAAGGCCTCAACGTAGCGCATAAGTTGGTGCGCATGCAGGCGCGTCCAAGAATTCTGCTCAGTTCGAACTTTGAAGACGCCTCCCGCCTGGTGCAGGAGTACCGCAACTATCTTTTCGGCATGGTCTCCGACGTTGAGTTCCCTTGGGAGGGCAAGCTAAGTCCCGAAGCTGGCTTTGAACTGGCGCGCATGGTGAAGAGCCTGGTGCCGGACGCACCCGTAGTCCTGCAAACCAGCCGCACCGAATTCCGGCCCCGGGCCCACGCCGCCGGATATTCGTTTCTGCGCAAACGCTCGCAAACCCTGCTGCAGGATTTGCGCGGGATATTGACCGAACAATTCGGTTTCGGCGATTTCGTCTTTCGTCTGCCCGACGCCACCGAAGTCGGACGCGCCAAAGACATGAACGAACTGGAAGAGCAACTGCAAACCGTTCCCGACGAAAGCATCGTCTTCCACTCGCAGAGCAACCACTTCTCGCATTGGCTGATGGCGCGGACCGAGTTCGCCTTGGCAGCCAAACTCCGCCCGCGCAAGGTTTCCGATTTCCCCACATACGATCATCTGCGCCGCGATCTTATCGAATCCATCAACGACTATCGGCGCGAGCAGAGCGAGGTTCTGATCGGCGATTTCCACGCCGACACCTTCAAGCCCTCGGTATCAAGTTTCCTGCGCATCGGTTCCGGTTCGCTGGGAGGCAAAGCCCGCGGCCTGGCCTTCGTTCGTCATCTCCTGCGCAAGAGCCGCATCACCCGCCGCTATCCCGGCGTTCGCATCTCGGTTCCGCCCGCCGTTGTCCTAGCGACCGACGTCTTCGATGAATTCGTGACTGAGAACAACCTCCTCGACCTTGCCTTGCATTCCGAAGATGACGCGGAAATCTATCGCAAGTTCCTGGCCGAGCCTCTCTCCGCCGCGCTCACCGAAGACCTGAAGTCGTTTCTCGCCGAAGTAACTCATCCCTTGGCCGTGCGCTCCTCCAGCCTGCTCGAGGATTCGCAATACCAGCCTTTCACCGGCGTCTACGAAACTTTCATGCTCGGCAACCAGCAGCCAAATTTAGAATCCCGCCTGGAGGCGCTCAGCGAAGCCATCCGCCGCGTTTACGCTTCCACCTTCAGCCGCCACGCCAAAGCCTACGTGCGCGCGACTCCGTACCGTCTCGAAGAGGAAAAAATGGCGGTGATTCTCCAGCAGGTTGTAGGCACGCGCCACGGCGAGCGCTTCTATCCCGATTTCTCTGGCGTAGTCCGCTCGCGCAACTACTATCCCGTTCTTCCCATGACTTTCGAAGACGGAATTGCAGCCGTGGCTCTGGGCCTCGGCCGCGCCGTCGTTGATGGCGGGAAGTGCTTGACGTTCTGCCCGCGCTATCCCCGCAACCTGGTGCAGTTTTCCTCCGTCGAAGACATCCTCAACAACTCACAGTCTGAATTCTGGGCGCTGGAACTCGATGGCGCTGCCGACGGACGTCCCGGACATTGGCACGAGCGCCGCTTCGGCCTCGACGCCGCTGAAGCCGATGGCACCTTGCGTGCCCTGGCCTCGACCTACTCCAAAGACAACCACGCCGTCTACGATGGAGTAAGCCGCCCCGGCGCCCGCCTTGTGACTTTTGCTCCCATGCTCAAGCACGGTACCTTTCCGCTCGCCGAGATTCTCGATGAGCTGGTTCGAGCCGGCGAGGATGCCTTGGGCAATCCCGTGGAGATCGAATTTGCCGTGCGTCTGCCCCAGGAAACGGGGCTGCCGGCGGACTTCGGCTTTCTGCAAATCCGCCCGCTCACGCTCTCCCGCGATACCGAGGACTTAGCTTTAGACGATGTGCAACCCGAGCAGTTGATCTGCCAGAGCAGTAAGGTTCTGGGCAACGGACGCATCGACGATCTCTACGATGTAGTGGTAGTCGATTCACAGCGCTTCGAGCGTGGTCAAAGCCAGGAGGTGGCTGCGGCCGTTTCCCGCTTCAATCGCCGGCTCAATGAACACAATCGCCCCTACCTGCTCATAGGCGTAGGCCGCTGGGGATCGACCGAACCCTGGCTAGGCATTCCAGTAGAGTGGGACGAGATCAGCGGCGCCCGCGTAATCGTCGAAGCCGGATTCCGCGACTTTCGAGTCACTCCCTCGCAGGGCAGCCATTTCTTCCAGAATCTGACCGCCTTCCAAATCGGTTATTTCACCGTGAATCCAGACGCCGGCGAAGGCACGGTAGATTGGGAGTGGTTAACCGAACAGCCCGCCGTGGAAGAGCAAGGCTGTGTCCGCCACCTGCGCTTCGCGAAACCAATTCGAATAGTGATGAACAGCCGCACCAGTCAAGGCGTAATCTTCAAACCCGAAGCGCCTGGAACCTGAGACCTAGCTTCCGTTCTCCAGAATCACCACCAGCCGCCGCGGTCCATGCGCGCCCTGTACCAAAATCTTTTCGATATCGGCGGTGCGGCTCGATCCGCTGATGACGCAGGCGAACGAGTTGCGATCGAGGATTCGTTCCTCAGAAGCGCGACCAAGCGCAGCCGCCAGATCAGGAACCAGTTGCGCCGTATTCGCATAAACGATGTGACAGGGAGCAATCACCGAAGCGCCCCGTCCGCCGCAGGAAGCGGTCACCAGAATCGACCCGGTCTGCGCGATAAGAGCCTCGGCAAGCGTGATCGTAGCCTGCGAAGCTTCCGACGGCGCGCCCTCACTCGACCATCGAATCGCCCGAGCAGGTGCCGCGAGTTCGATCAGCCGCCGCAACGACGGATCGTCTTGCACAAAAATTTCTCCTGCGGGCAGCGACTGAAGAACTTCGGAAAGCTGCCGGGCGCTCGCGGCAGTATCGGCGGTCAGCGCGCATTCCATAAGGTTCGAAACGCACTCTTGCTGGAATCGTTCGAGAGGGTTGGCAACCGGCTCAAAGATCACGCGGTCCGACGCCAGCGGAGCCGGTTGCGGGACCACGGTGCGCAATCCAGCGCGAATCCGTTCCAGAATCCGTTCGCGGCTCGGATTTTCAGTTTGCGCTTCTCTAGTTTGCATCAAGATCTTTTCTCCAGCGCGCGCGAAATGATTCGGACGGCAACGGCACCGGCGAGCGATAACGGTTCCATACCCGCATCGGATCGACAATCGATCCCGCTAGCCCCAGTCCGTAAACGATTCGAAGCGCCGTGCGTGCCGACCAGCCCCCAAGCGCGTAGATCCGCGGATGAAGCATCACGGAGCGCCAGGCGCGAAACATCATTCGTTCACTCGACTTCGTAGCTCCCGCCTCGGTGGCATTCCGCCGATTTTGCAGCAGGTGGTGGGCGAGATCGATCTTTACCGGACAGACACTCGTGCAAGCGCCGCACAGCGATGACGCATACGATAGATGCTTGAACCGGGCGATGCCATCCAGATGCGGCGTAAGCACGCTGCCGATCGGTCCCGGATACGTTGTGCCATAAGTGTGTCCTCCGATGTGGCGAAACACGGGACAGATATTCAAACACGCGCCACAACGAATGCAGTGCAGCACCTCGCGTTGCTCGGAATCGCCCAGCAGTTGGCTGCGTCCGTTGTCGACCAGCACCACGTGAAATTCTTCCGGCCCGTCCGCTTCGCCCGGACGCCGCGGACCGCCGATGAGCGTGCCATACGTGGTAATGCCTTGCCCCGTGCCGGAAGTCGCCAGCACCGGCCAAAGCACCGCCAGGTCCTCAAGCCTAGGAATGACCTTTTCAATCCCCGTAACCACCACGTGAATGCGAGGGACGCTCGTGCACAGGCGGCCGTTGCCTTCGTTGGTGGAAATGGCAATGACGCCGGTATCCGCCACCAGAAAATTCGCGCCCGAAATACCCATCTCGGCGGCAAAGAAAGCCTCGCGCAATTTGCGCCGCGCAACTGCCATCAAATCCCGCGGATCGTCGGTGGCGATGGCCGGGTCCAATTTCTCGCGAAACAACTGCGCGATTTGGCCGCGATTCAGATGCATCGCCGGAGTGACAATGTGATACGGCGGTTCCTCGCGCAACTGCACAATGAACTCGCCCAAATCGGTTTCCCAGACCTTGATACCTGCTTTCTCCAGTACCGGACTGAGATGGATTTCTTCCGTCACCATGGATTTCGACTTCACCACCGTGCGCACGCCGAGCCGAGTGGCGAGGCTCTTCACATAGGTGCAGGCCTCTTCGCTGTTGGCTGCCCAGAAAACGTGCCCGCCGCGCGCCACCACTTTTTCTTCAAACTGCAAAAGATAGCGGTCCAGGTGATTGACGGCTTCCCGCCTGATCTCCTGACATTTCTGGCGAGCCGCTTCCCAGTCCTTGATCCGCGCGCGGCCCTTGAGATGCGCGACATCGTAGCTGTCCATGCCGCGTCGGATGATCTCGCGGTGCATCAAGTCCGCCGATTTTACGGCGGCGTCTTGCAGAAAGCGTTGTGCCGCGGTGCTCACGATTTCCCCTGCGCCGGGCCTTGATTTGCCGGAGCTTGATTTGTCGGGTTTGAGGAAGCCTGACTGGCGAGAACGCTGGCCAGATAAATGGTGCGAGCGGCGGCCCGCCGCTTGCCGAGAATTCCTTGCAGATGCATGAGACAACTGGGATCGATCGCGGTGACAAACTCGGCTCCGGTCGCGTCCACGCTGTCCGCTTTGGAATTTCCCATGGCGCCGGAAATATCGGCAAACTTGGCGGCAAAGGTTCCGCCGAAACCGCAGCATTCCTCAAAGCGGACCATTTCGACCAGCTTCAGTCCGTCCACCTGGCGCAAAAGCTGGAGAGGTTCTTCGCGCAGCTTCAGCTCCCGGAGTCCGTGGCAGGAAGCGTGATAGGTGACCGAGTGCCGGAACGTCGCGCCAACTTGGGTAACACCGGCGACTTTCACCAGAAATTCCGAAAACTCAAACGTGCGGCTGGCCAGGGAGATCGCGTCTTCACGCAACGGGCTGTGGGCCAGCAACTCCGGGTAGAACACGCGGATCACACTCACACACGAACCGGAAGGGCAGACGACAAGGTCGGCATTCTTGAAGACGCGCACAAAATGCTCGGCGCACGGTCGCGCTTCATCCCAATATCCTGTGTTGAGAGCGGGCTGGCCGCAACAAGTCTGGTCTTCGGGGAACTCGACTGCATACCCCACGCGGCGCAGCACCTTGACCGTGTCGACGGCTACCTCAGGCAGCAGTTGATCCACGAAGCAAGGCACGAATAGCGATACTGTGCGTTTCACGATCTACCTTTCAGGAAAAGGTTCTCCCCCAACCTGTTACGAGCTCCGAGCCTCGGGCGATCGGGCTTGCTCGCAGCTGTGAAAATTCCAGTGCTCTAACGCACCACCAGGTGGGTGAATGGAAATACATAAGCCTGAAGAGTCACCATGATTCCCACCAACGCTGCAAGCGCAATGCTGTGGAAGAACACATAACGCAAGATGTCACCTTCGTGTCCATACCACTCGGTGGCGGTGCTGGCGACGACAATGCTTTGCGCGTCGATCATTTTACCCATGACCCCACCCGCACTGTTGGCGGCGCTCATCAGGACCGGAGAGAGCCCGATCTGCTGTGCGGAGATCTTCTGCAGGCTCCCGAACAGCACGTTGGACGAGGTGTCCGAACCGGTGAGGGCTACACCCAGCCACCCGAGCAGAGTTCCGAAGAACGGATACAAATGTCCCGTTCGCGCGAAGGCCAGGCCCATGGTGGCATCCACACCCGAATACCGAGTCATGATGCCGAGCGAGAGCATGGCCGCAATGGTCATGAGCGAAAACCGTATATGCCACACGGTTTGCCACCACATGACGAAGATTCTCGGCAGCGGCAATCCCATGATGAAGCCGGAGATAATCGCCGCGAACAGGATTCCGGAACCAGTCGCCGACACCCAATTGAAGCTGAACACTGCGCCTTCGGGCGCAGGTTTCGCCACCACCGGCGGCATACGTTGCGACAGTTTATTGAGGCCGTTCACCGGAATCTGCGGGTTGGTGATCTTGCTCGGCGCTGTCGACCAGGTACTCATGGAATGGAAGGTCTTTTCCGGAGTATTCATAATCGCCTTGCCGGTGGGCGTGCCCCAGCAGAAAACGCAAATGCTGAGCACCAGCCATGGCAGCCATGCGCGTGCGACCTCGCCACGGCTGTAACCGTGCTGACCACGAGCGGCGCGTTGCTCACCTTCTTGCTTTCCATCGAGTCCCCAAATCGTCTTCGGGTGCCAGACCTTAAGGAACGCGATCAGGCACAGCATCGAGATGATGGCCGCACCAATGTCGGTCAGCCAGGGCCCGTGAAAGTTCGAAATCAGGAACTGGGGGATGGCGAAGGTAACGCCGGCCACCGCAACCGCCGGCCAAACCTCTTTCATCCCTTTGTACCCGGCGTACGCCCACACCAGCCAGAAGGGCACCAATACCGAGAAGAATGGCAGAATGCGGCCAACTTGAGCGCCCAATGTGACTTCCGAAAAGCCGGTGACCGTGGCCAGGGCAATGATGGGCGTGCCGAGCGCGCCATAGGCCACGGGCGCAGTATTGGCGATGAGGGACAAACCTGAGGCCTGCAGAGGCTTAAAACCCAGGCCGATCAGGAGCGCTGCCGTCACCGCGACCGGCGTTCCGAACCCCGATGCTCCCTCAAAAAACGCGCCAAAGGAAAAGGCGATCAGCAGCAGTTGCAGGCGCGTGTCCTGGGTGATGCCCGTCATGCTTTCCTGCAAGACCTTGAAGCGGCCGGTCTCCAGCGTCATGCGGTAGAGAAAGATGACGTTCAGGATGATCCAGCCGATGGGAAACAGTCCATAGCAGGCGCCATAGATAGCGGTGATGCTGGCCATCTTGACCGGCATATGGAAAATGCCGACGGCGATGAGCAAGGCAGTGACCAAGCCCAGCACCGCGGAGTAGTGGGCTTTCATACGGAAGATCGCGAGGGTCCCCAGCAGCACGACGACGGGGATGGCGGCGAAAATCGTGGAAAGCCACCAGTGCCCGAGCGGGTCGTAGCCCTGCGCCCAAGGCGTAGTCGGCGAAACGCCGGACCAGGCCAGCACAATCAGCGTAACCAGAACCAACGCCATCAGGATGCCGGGTAGGGGGCTTCCGGCTGCTGGCTTGGAGGCCGAAGCCGGGGCGGAAGACGGTCTAGTTGCAACGGACATAAGCACCTCGTTCGGGCACTAATTGAACGGCAATGACATAGAAGATGTGGAATTCTCGTATCATCCTTTGCGGCACGATGCGATGCGGCTCACCGCTGCATGTGATGGCAGTCACATCTGGCCGCCACACATCGCAGTCCAAGAGAGCTTCCTGCCTTAGCAGCAACCCATCTTCACCTCGCCAGCCGCGGTGAGCGGAGGACCGAAGCACTCCCGCGGCACGGGCGCGCCGTTCAGCGTCAGAATCCAACGCCGCACCGCATCGACCACCACGAGCACGACGCCCAGAATAAAGATCGTCATCAGCACCGAATCCAGATAGCCCGTGAACTCCTGGCCGGCCTTGGACGTCAATGGCCAGAAAATGTTCTTGATCGAGAGTACTCCCGCCGTTAGCGTAGTGACCCCGACAAAGCACATCGGAACCGCCGTAATCCAGGCATATTTCTGCTTGCCCATATTAATGAGAAAAGTAGTTGTCACCGCCAGCGCGATCGTCGCCAACAACTGGTTGCCGGTTCCGAACAACGGCCACAAGGTAGAAATATTTCCGGTGTAGATCAGATATCCCCAGCCCAGAACCACAAAAAAACTGGTGAACAGATTTCCCGGCCACCACGCATTATTGCCGAAAGGCTTGTACACCTTGCCCATGAGTTCCTGCAAAACGTAGCGCGCCACGCGTGTTCCCGTATCCACCGTAGTCAGGATGAAAAGAGCTTCAAACATAATGGCGTAGTGATACCAGTACCCCATCAGACGATCCATGCCCGGCAGGCCGCGGAAAATCTGCGCCATGCCGACCGCCAGCGAAACCGCGCCTCCGGTTCGCCCCGCCAGCTTCTCCCCCACTTCACGCGAGAAAACATCCAGATTCACCGTGTGCAATCCCAGAGTGCTGAAGACCTGCGGCGCAGTATTGATGGCAAAGTAGTCGCCCGGATGCAACGAACAGGCCGCAATCAAAGCCAGCAGCCCCACCAGCGACTCGGCAATCATGGCGCCATATCCAATGAAGCGAGCGTCTGTTTCCTTATCCAACATCTTCGGCGTGGTGCCGGACGACACCAGCGAGTGAAAGCCCGAGATCGCGCCGCAGGCAATCGTCACAAAAAGAAACGGGTACAGCTTTCCTTTGATGATCGGTCCGCCCCCGTGAACGAACTCGGTGAAGTTCGGAAATTGAATGTTGGGATGAACCACGAAAACGCCGATGACGAGCACGGCAATCGTGCCCAGCTTAACGTAAGTCGAAAGATAGTCGCGCGGCTCCAGCACCAGCCAGACAGGAAGAACCGAAGCGACAAGTCCATAGATGGCCATCAGGATCGTGATCTCGTGCGGCGAAAAAGTAAGCGCGGATGCGGCTCCGCTCTGCGCTACCCAATGTCCAGCGATTACGCTGCTGATCAAGAGCACAACCCCAAAAATACTAGGGCCCGTGACCGTAATCTTTCCAGCATGGCTCTTGAACATCCACAATCCCATGATGACGGCGATGGGAATCGTCATGCCGATGGTGAACACTCCCCACGGGCTGTTCGAAAGCGCATTGACCACCACGATGCCGAGCCCGGCAAGAGTGACCAGAAGAATGAAGAGCACCGCAACCATGGCCACGAGTCCGGCAAAAGGACTGATTTCGGTGCGGGCAACATCCGCGAGCGAGCGTCCACGATGACGCACTGAAGCCACCAGCACCATGAAATCTTGCACACACCCGGCCAGCACGGCGCCGATCAGTATCCAGAGGAAGCCCGGCGCAAATCCAAACTGCGCCGCCAGAGTCGGACCCACCAGCGGCCCCGCGCCGGCGATGGCCGCAAAGTGATGCCCGAAGAGCACCCACCGCGGCGAAGCAACATAGTTATGCCCGTCGGCGTAAAGGTGTCCCGGAGTAGTGCGGCGATCGTCGAGCGCCAAAGCCTTCGCGGCAATGAACGCGCTGTAGTAACGGTAAGCAAGCGCGTATACGCACAACGCGCCCAACAATACCGGGAGGGTATTCATGACTCGCTCCAGATCAAGTTAGAGTGGCCGATCCTGCCAGCCCAATCGAAGGCATCCTACACCCATCGTGGAATCCGGCACAACGACTTGGGATATGCGGCGTGATGGCGAGAATCGCATACCTCACACCTCACACAATCACCCTCCTGGCGCGCAACTCGCGCTACAATGTCCGCCATATTCCGGAAAGCCCCGGCAAGCCACGCAAAATCAGTCGCTGCCGAACCGAAAGGATCGAGTATGCCCGTGCCACGAGAGAAGCAAGCCGCAACTCAGGAAGAGCCGCTAGTCCGTTTCGGCCTCGGACTCGCCAACTGGAGCGAGCGCTGGTTTCCCGATCCGCTGATCTTTGCGCTGATTGGCATCGTGGTGGTCTTCGTCGTCGGCCTGTTACTTCATCAAAGCGCCGCGAAACTCGCCATCCAGGGCGGCAAGAATTTCTGGACTCTGGTCCCCTTCACCATGCAGATGGTGATGATCATCGTCGGCGGATACGTCGTAGCCTCGACGCCGCTCGTGTATCGCGCCATCCGAGCCTTGGCTGGAATTCCCAAGACGCCGCGCGGAGCCGTCGCCATGGTCGCGCTTTTCTCCATGCTGACTTCGCTGATCTCCTGGGGCTTGAGCCTGATTTTCAGCGGTCTCTTCGTTCGCGAACTCGCGCATCGCGTCAAGGGACTGGACTACCGTGCCGCCGGTGCTGCGGCCTATCTGGGGTTGGGAGCAGTCTGGGCCATGGGACTGTCGTCGTCCGCCGCCATGCTGATGGCCACGAAGTCGGCGATGCCGCCCACATTATTCAACATCAGTGGTCTGATCCCGCTGACACAAACTCTCTTCCTGTGGCAAAGTGTTGCGACCACGGCAATCCTGATCGTGCTCTCGGTGCTGATCGCCTACATGTCGACGCCATCGCCCGAGAACGCGCGAACCGCCGAATCTTACGGCATCCAATACGAACCGATTCGCTCCAGTCTTGAAGAGAAGACCAAGCCCGGCGAATGGCTCGAATACAGTCCGCTGCTGACAATTTTGGTGGTCGCGCTCCTGTGCTGGTATCTGGTCGATGTATTCCGCACCTCACCGCAAGGCGCGCTGGCAGCGCTCGACCTGAATATTTACAACCTCATGTTCATCACGGTTGGTCTTCTGCTGCATTGGCGTCCAAAGCGCTTCATGCGCGCTGTAACGGAGTGCATTCCCGCCACCGGCGGCGTGATCATCCAGTTCCCGTTCTACGCCGTAATCTTCGGAATGATTGTAGGAACGGGAATCGCAGATTCGCTGGCGAAACTGTTCGCCTCCATCAGCACCCACAACACCTATCCCTTGCTGGTCGCGATGTATTCGGCGACGCTCGGAGTTTTTATTCCGTCGGGCGGCAGTAAGTGGGTGATCGAAGCGCCCTACGTCCTGCAGGCAGCGAATCTGCACCAGGTGCATCTGGGCTGGGTGGTGCAGATCTACAATGCATCGGAAGCGCTGCCCAATCTAGTCAACCCCTTCTGGATGCTGCCACTTCTAGGCATATTGAAGTTGAAGGCCCGAGACATTGTGGGATACGGCGTGCTGCAGCTAATGGTTCACATCCCGGTCGTGTTTTTCCTGTGCTGGCTATTCGCCCGCTATATCCCCTACTTGCCGCCGATGAAATAGTCGCCCCGCTGAGATCGAGTTTCTGAGCGGGAAATGCTTTCAACGCATCAAGGTTTCGTATCAGGGCATCGCTTTAGCGATGCCGCAAATCTCGAAATCAGATGCCCCTTTAGGGGCCGGGCGATAACGTCACTGCGTCGGCGAAGCACTCGTCGGAGCCGGCGTCGCTGGCGCCTTCGGCTTCGTCGTTTTCTTCTTCACCGGTGGCTTGGGCGCCGGCTCGGTGTCATCCACCACGATCTTTTTCGGCGGCGGAGGCGGCGCCGCGGACAGCGTCTTGACCTGCGCCCGCAAACGCGTCAACTCATCTTCCTTGCTGACTGCCAATTTCTGCATTCGCTCGCCCAGCGCGCGTCGCGCGCTCTCCAGTCCGGTCAGGTCGTTGCTCAGGCTTTGAAACTCATCCCGGCCTCCGAATGCTCCCGCCGATTCCGCTACCGAGCTGAAGACGTCATACAGCGCATCGAGGTTGCGATAGAGTTTGAAACTCGCTCCCAGATCCTCCGGCGCGTTATTCAGTTGCGTGATCATCTCCGGCAGTGCCGTCTGCAGGTTGCGCTGTATGGATCCCACATTCGCCAGCGCCTGCTGCTTGTTCGAAGCATCGGTCTTCCATTTCTCAATGCGCATCTTCCCGAGGTCCGATAGCATGTTCTGCGCCGTTTGCTGCAGCGGGGTCAGAATCCCGTTGAGCGCGCTCACCGAAGCATAAGCGACCGGAGGCTGGGTCCCGCCCGCCGCCTCTTGCGCGCCAGCAATCGCCGCCGGCAGCAGAGCGGTAAGAATGAAACCGAAAAGCGGCCAAGCGAAAATATTCCGCATGTTCAACATGGGGCTCCGATTGTGTACTGGTGTTTTGCCAACCCTATCCTAGTTGAGGTTGGAGGTGGTAGTCGAGTAGTCGAAACGGACTTGAGCGTTCAGTTTGACGCCGCGACCAAGCTAAGCGAGAATTGAAATGCAGCAATTCCAAGTGGGCCTGTGGCGCAGCTGGGAGCGCGCTTCCATGGCATGGAAGAGGTCGTCGGTTCGATCCCGACCAGGTCCACCAAATCTCCCAGGTGTATGCCTGCTGTCTACATCTTGCAAAGTTCAAACACCACGAAATTCTACATCGGCTGCGCTGATGACCCCTTGGCTCGCTTATCCGAACACCAGCGCGGACAAACCACTTCAACCCGTGGCCGCGGACCTTGGACCCTCGTATATCAGGAGTCGTTCGGTACCCTCGCGCAGGCGCGGCGGCGCGAGCGGCAGCTCAAGAGCTGGAAGTCACATCGTTCGATCCAGGAATTGATAAATGCTGCAAACAGGTCCATCTGAGCGCGCCCCGGCTCTGCCGGGGAGGTCGTCGGTTCGATCCCGACCAGGTCCACCAAATCCTCATGATGTCCACCCGGGCTCTGCTCGCCGCCTACTCCGGCTCCGCCACAAAGCGATACCCCACGCCCCGCACCGTCTGCAGGTGCTTCGGACGCGACGGATCCTCTTCGATGTAGCGCCGCAGCCGCACCACAAAATTGTCGATGGCGCGCGTATCGGTATCTTCGCGCAGGCCCCACACTTCTTCTAAAATCGCCTTGCGCGAAACCACGCGCCCTTCGCTCTCGACCAGATAACGCAGAAACTCGGCCTCCATCACCGTCAAGTGGATGGTATTTCCCAGCATGCGCAGTTCCAGTTCTCCGAAGTCGATGGTCTTGTCGCCAAAACTGAAGGTGTCGAGTGGTTGCCCAACATCTGGCGGTTGTGGAGCTCCGGATTCCTCGCCCAGCGGCCGGGCATGGTTCATCCACGCGCTGCGCCGCAATAGGCTTTCCAACCGTGCGATCAGAATCGCCAGTTCAAAAGGCTTTGGCAGGTAATCATCCGCTCCCGAAGCGAATCCCTCGAGCACGTCTTCCGGACGTCCGCGCGCGGTCAGCATCAGAATCGGCACGTAGTTTTTCTTCTCCCGCAACAGCGCTGCGACCTCAAAGCCGCTCTTGCCCGGCAGCATAACATCGAGAACTACCGCGTCGAAGCGTTCTCTTTTCTCGACCAGCCGCTCCAAAGCTGTCTCGCCGTCGGCTGCAACTTCCACCGCGTGTCCTTCAGCCTGCAGATTGAACTGCAAGCCCTGCGCCAAGTGCGCCTCGTCTTCCACCACCAGCACCCGGCTCACGCTACCGTCGCTTTCCTGGGCAACTCCAGAGTCACCGTCGTCCCCTTGCCTGCGCCTTCACTCTCGGCGAACACCCGTCCGCCGTGCTTGCGCGCAATCGAGCGCACGATGAACAAGCCCAACCCCGTGCCCTTCACTTGCGAGAGCGAGCGCTGCGTGACCCGGTAAAAGCGCTTGAAAATGCGTTTCAATTCCTGCGGCGGAATCCCCACCCCGTGATCGCGCACCCGCAACACCACGCGCTCCTCATCGGGAGCCTCGAGTTCCACGGAAATGTGTACGCCATCCGGCGAGTACTTCACGGCATTATCCAGCAGATTCGAGACCGCGGTTCGCAATTCCTCGGGATCGCCGAGCACTTGCGCTCCGCCTCCGTTCTGCACTAATGAAGATGAAGATGAAGACAAAGATAAAGAGAAAGACTCGCGGTAATCGAGATCTGCTGGTTGTAAATGATGGCGCACGCGCGCCAGTTCCATGCACTCGCGCACCAGCGTGTCGAATTCCACTGGCAAGCGCTGCCGCGGACCTTTCTTCTGCGCCGCCGCGCCCGCTTTGAGCACCTGTTCCACCGTGTGCAGCAGGCGATCGGTATCGAGCAGCATGGAGTCGTAAAACTCCCGCCGCTGCGCCTCGTCCACCTCGCGCCTCTGCAATGTCTGGAGATAAAGCCGGATGGACGCGATCGGCGTTTTCAGTTCATGAGTGACGGCGTTGATGAAGCTGTCATGCTGCTCGTTGCGCCGAATCTCGCGTACCAGAAAAATCGTATTGAGGACAAGGCCAGCGACGATGGCGCCAAAAAAAATGATGCCAAGAAAAACCTTAATTCCTTCGCGCCAGTTGAGGATGATCCATCCGCTGCCAACCGCAAACGCCACCGCCGCCAGGCAAACGCCCAGCGAGAGGAAAGTGTAGATCGCCTTTTGCCGGCTGATGATGCGCACAGGGAGATTGTAAAGGGACAGGTGTCAGGTTGTGAATGTAATGGCGAGGCTACGCTGGAGATCCATTCTTTTCTAGCCACTCGAGCCAGTGAAGCTCCGTATATAATCGTGTCGGTTCTTGAGGCAACGGAGAGGATTTGACGCAAATCAGGCGATGGGCGCTGCTGATCGTTCTAATACTTCTCGCAAGCCCTTGGTCGTCAGCGGAGACGGTCAAATTCGGCTGGGTGAAGATACGACGTCACAAGAATGAGCATAGCCGCCTGCTGGTGGATAAAGATGGGGATTTGAAGTTCGATGATGCAAGCCGAAAACTTACGTTTCGGAGCGATGCCGGCGACGACGTTGATATTGGCTATGACAATATTACAAAAGTGATTTTCGAAAGGACGAGTCGTATGCGAGGCGGGGCGGTCGCCTATCTGAGCGTTCCTGGACTGATTGCCGCCCGCCAACACGTGACTGACTATTGGTTCTATCTTGAGTACAAGAGCGGCGACCACAGCGAGCCGGTTCTCTTTGACATACCGAAGGGTTCGTCAGAGAAGGTGATTGCAAAGGCTCGTGATCTCTTCGGGTCGCGCGTCACAATGGCGGAGTTCGACGAAAAAGGGGAGGAGATCGATCCGAACACGCTGCCTGATTTGAAGTCAAGACACACATTCACTGCCGATATACGAGACCACCCATCGCCGGAGGTAAAGCCGGAGAAGGCTACGGTAGTAGTTGTTTGCCCGGCGCTGGAGGCCAGGTATACTGCCCGCGGCAATCAATTTAAGTTGCATGCCAACGATCACGTGATTGCAGTGAACCGGGCGGGGACTTACGGCATTGCCTATCTTGATCCGGGGAAATACAAGCTTGTTTCTCAGTCGGAAAATGCCAACGGCTTTGAAATGCAATTGGAAGCAGGCAAGGAATACTACTTCTTGCAGAACACCTTCCAAGGGGCATTGAAGTGGGATACAGGCTTATCGCGCAACAGTCCTGAGCTTGTGATGTACGAGCTAGACGGGGCTTACTATTCGGACTGGAAGCGAAAGTAAGCCGAAGGATATTTGCGTTATCGACAATTACACCAAGAAGGCTCCCGACTACCGCGCCCGTTCGAGAGCCTTTCCTGACACCTGAGACCTGACACCTGAAACCTGCTTCTCAGTCGTTACCCGCAGCCGCCGCCAAAACGGCCGCAGCCTTAACATCGCGCGTTAGCGCCGGTTTAGGCGGCAAATGATCGAGTTCGACTTTATAAACGTGCCGCGCCAGCCCAAGTTTTTTCAGCGTCCAGATCCCGTACCAGTTCATGTCGATTTCGTACCAGCGCAACCCGTGCCGCGCCGATACCGGATGCGCATGATGATTGTTGTGCCAGCCTTCGCCAAAGGTCAGCAGCGCGATCAGAAAGTTGTTGGTCGAAAGGTCTTTGGTCACGAAGCGCCGCGTGCCCCACATGTGCGTGACCGAGTTCACCATCCAGGTGGAATGCAGTCCGACCACGACGCGCGCGAACACTCCCCAGAGCAGCCACGGCAATCCGCCGATGGCATAAAGAATGACGCCTAGAATAACGTTGGACGTCCAGTGATACTTGGTTAGCCAGACGTGAACTTTGTCTTTGGTCAGGTCGGGAACATAACGGGCCAGAGTCGTAGTGTCGTGATGCATCGACTTGCCCATGAGGATCCATCCCATGTGCGACCACCATTTGCCGTCGATCGGAGAGTGCGGATCGCCTTCCTCGTCCGAAAACTGATGATGAATCCTATGCGTCGCCACCCAAAAAATCGGCCCACCCTCCAGTGCTAAAGTCGCGCACCAGGTCAGGAAGTACTCCACCCACTTCGGCGTCTTGTATCCGCGATGCGTCAGCAGCCGGTGATAGCTCATCCCGATGCCGAGGCTGCCCGAAATCCACCACAAGAAAATGGCGACGAAAAATGCGCTCCAGGTAAAGTAAAATAGCGCCGCGATTGCGCCCAGATGAAACAGGCCCATGGCGATTGCTGTGCCCCAGTTGAACCCGTCGCGGTTCGCCCGTTCTTTACGATTGCTGCCTTCGCCTGCGTCTCGCATTGCCTGACTGCTCATTTCGCTCATGGTCTCGCGCATGGTCTCGCTCATTCGTTCTCTTTTCTCCGGATACTTATTTGACTGTAGTCCGCATAGGACGATACCAAGACTCTGAGCAATTCTTTGTAATACTTCTGTAATCCTCGCTGGTTAAAGGGGTTACGGGCGTAATGAGGGAGGGGCAGTCGGTGGTCGCTAGTCGTTGGTCGTTGGCAAACTCACGCCGATGACGAGCGCCGAGCGGCCAACGACTATCGACCAGCGACTAGCGGCCAACGACCAGCGGCCAACGACCAGCGGCCAACGACTAACGACTAGCGACCAACGACCATTTTCCGGCCGGAAGCTACTCTGACACTTCTCAGAACGACGCCCGCCTTCCAAACTTTTATTCTGACTACGGAAGAGCGATCGAGGCTACCGTGACCCATGCAAAATTAGTCGCGCTGGCAGTGCGGTGGCTGCGCCGCTATCGCTGCGGAGTCGTGCTCAGCGAGCAGGCTTGCATCAGCGGCGAGATGCCCGACGCCATTGGCTGGAAGAAGGCCTGCCATTCGGTGCTGGTCGAAAGCAAAGTGTCGCGCGCGGATTTCCTCGCCGATCGTGATAAGCCTTTCCGGCAAAAGCCGGAACTCGGCGTCGGTTGTGAGCGCTATTACCTGACGCCGCGCGGTCTGCTACGAAGCGAGGAACTTCCGGCAGGCTGGGGGCTGCTCGAAGTGTGCGGCCGTCAGATCGATCGGGTCAAGGCGTCGGCGAAGAACCTGCGTTCCGCGACCGGTTTCCAGAACGAGATGAATCTTCTGCTGGCGAGTTTGCGGCGCGTGGAAATCCGGATTGAGCCGGAGAGCATCACCGATTTCCTCAAGTGGAAGAACCGTATGGCGGAGTACAACCGAGGCAGTCTCCCGGAAGGATTGGTAACCGCGGCAGAGGAAGCCAACGGATTCCTGCTGGAAACGGCCAGCGACTAAGATTAAATTTCCGGAGAGACGCGGCTTGCCGCGTCTCCCATCGTGGGCTGAGTCCGGCCAGCAGCCGCCTCGACGCCACCCTTTCCCCTGCCCCAAAAAATGAAACCGGGCAGTTTGCCCGGTTTCTAGAGCGCCGGCTTGCAATGCGTTTACATCGCAAGCCCGGCGCACAGGCTGGCTGGGACAATTTCGGGGCGTGGTTCCCGCCCCGCTTGTGCGTCTCGCGCCAGCAAAGCGTTCAGAAGGAGCGGAGACGCAGCCGAAACTGCAACTGTGGGGCCAGTGCCAGCTTCCAGGCAACGGTTTCCATCGTCTTTGCAACTTAAAGACAATAAATGCAGTTGGCCGCCGCTTTCGTGAAGTGGGCGGGGACCGTTTCAGAACTGTTGATTCCGGAGTGTTTCAAAGTGTTGCACACTTCTTTCAGTCGCGCTCGCCATCGGGCAAAGCGAGTGCACCCAAATTGGAACTTTCGGCGAGGAGGTCCGGAACTGTATAATTTGGGCAAAAGTGATTCCAGTCGCTGAGCCAGATCTTTCTTCAGGAGTAAATGCTTGATGGCGAATGGGAATCCGGAACCCGAAGACAAAAAGCTAATTTTGAAGAAGCCTGCCAAGAAACCCTACACGAAACCCGATTTTCGGTTCGAGCGAGTATTTGAGACGCAAGCGCTGACCTGCGGAAAAATCAACTCTACAATTGGGCAGTGTCATTCTAACCGCAAAACTTCCTAGCAGTCTGCTCGGCAACTCTCCGACTAGCCAGCGGCCGAGCCGTGATCCCTATACTCCGTTCAGCAACGCTGCGAGTCCCACAGGTCCCATCCATAATTATGGGTTTGATTGTGACGCCTGGGTGGCTTCCATCGTGCTTGAAGTGCCACCGTTGCACTGGCTGCTGGCTTGGTTCGCGCCCGTAGGACCGCCCGCAATGTTGCTGCCTAAACCGATGAAGTAAGCCTGGGAAGCGCCTGGCAAGGTGGTTGCGGCGACGCTGTTGTCGATCACAAGTCCACCTGTTGCCCAGCAGCCATTGGTACCCGGAGTTGTAACATTCAAGCCGGTATTGGACAGGGCGACTGCCGTCGTGGTTACGTTGAAGGACAAGACGCACCCGTTCCCAGCCGTGGTCGTACACCCGGTTTCGGCTCCGCGGTTGACGCTAAAGAAAATATAGTCTGTGCCAGCGGTAGTCTGGGTTGCATTAGCCGTGCACGGGCTCGCTCCGTTGTTGCAGAACTCATCCACCGGAGACGGCCATGGGCGCGTGGCGCCGCCGCCGTTAAAGGTAAGGCCGCTAACAGCGGTGACCGGGGTTCCCATCACTGAGCTAGCGATGGGTATCCGGTACAGATTCGCTCCGGTAGTCACGCCGGTGTTTCCCACCACGTACAGGTTCCCCGTGGCGTTTGTCGACGAGTAGTAAACGTTGTCGAAGGTGCCGGAGTAAAGAGAATATCCCGCTCCGCCCGTGCCCACTGGCTCAATGCCGGCACCGGTAATGCTGGTGAAAGTGGTGGGAAGCTCATACACTGCGTTGTCGCCATTGTCCGCGTAGGTGCTGGTGGTGACAAAAGCGTAGAGCGTTTGCGCGCTGCTATCCACCAGGGGCGCGTCGGCAATGACATCTCCAACGCTGACGGTTGTTCCGTGTATGGTGCCGCTCGCGGCGATTACGGAATGCAGCACGCCGCCAAAGTCGCCCACAACTACGTTGCCTGAGCCGTTGTCATAGACAGGCGACGAGAGCTTGGACGCGCCAAGATTGACGGGCCATGGGCTCCCCGCTTCGGCTGGAGTTCCTGCAAATACTCCCGTGAACTCGTGTAGATTGCCGCTGTCATCGCCCACATAAGCCGTATCGCTGCCGTAGTTATAGAACGGCGAAGAGAACGTGTCGTTGTGGTTCCCACTAAAGGCCAAGGTCACCATGCATGGAGCTGTGCAACCGCGATAAGTGGCCAGCGTCGCGGCGGTAGGCGTCACTGGCAAGGTGGGCGTTCCGGTGCCCGCCGACCACTTCAGCAGAACCAGGCTTGCCGTGGTGCCGCTGACTTGAACGAACATCACTTGTGTGCCATCCAACGAGGGCACGGGAGAAGTCGTGACCATGCCGCCCGTGTTGTAGGCCCAATAGACCGACGGAACCGCGCCCGAGCATCCACCCGTATAAAGATTTGAAAACGCGACAATGCTGGCCGCCCCTGTCGCCCCCGCCGTGCCCATCGGATACACCACAAAGTCGCTGCAACTGGCCGTATTCACGCCAAACGAGTACTTGGCCGGATACATGTTCGGCTCCACAATCCCGCCCGCTACGCCGCCGGTGAGCGTCCCGCCTCCCCAGCCGAAACCGGCGAAATTAGTCTTCGTGGTTCCATAGCTATTTCCCGCCGTCCCCGGCGTGTTGGCCGTCACCGTAACAATATTTCCATTGGACGTCGCGGAAACGCCCGTGGCCGTTTGCAGAGTGGTGTTTTCGTTGATCGCGGTTGCGATATTAGCGGCCACTTGCGCCGTGCTGGCTGCAGCGGCGCCCGACCAGTAAGCGAAGGTCGTTCCCGAAGTCACGCCGTTGGTGCCGCCGGTCATATTGCTGCCTGCCCAGATGAAGTTCGATGTCGTAGTCCCCAGCGCGGAGTCCCCAGTCGACCCGGCGACGCGGGCCGCCAAGATGACGGTAGAAAGGGTTGAAGATGCGGTGACACCCGACGCGGCTGTGCAGTCGGTAATCGCCGTTACCAGGTTTGTCGCCAGCGTCGTGGTGTTATTGCTGATGGCGAAGGTTCCCGTGGTCGAACCCGTGCAACTGTTTGTTCCCACAGATCCGGCAGTCACCGTCCCCCACGAGAAGAGGCCGATATTATTCGATGCGCCGACCGCCAGATAGGGTCCTCCATCCACGCTGGAAACCGTAAACGTATTGCCAGAGGTATAGCTCGCGGTGACCCCGGCGGCTGGATAGGAACTGTTGCAGGCATTAATCGCGGCTGCGATGTTCGCGGCTGTGGCAGCGGAGTTGGCGCCGCTGGCAAAGGTCCCGGTCGTGGCGTTGATGCAACCGTTAGTAGTGCCCGCGCCTGTGGTCACGGCGCTCCAAACGAAGTTGCTGGCGTTTCCGCCAAGCGTCAGCGAGCTGGCAGGACTCCCCAGTGTCGTACTAGTGATTGTGGTTACGTTGCCCGTCGCGGTTGCGGTGATTCCAACCGCGGGATACGCAGCCGTGCAGGCATTAATGGCGTTGGCCAGATTCGTGGCCGACGTGGACGGGTAGGTACTGACAATAAAAGTTCCGGCGGTCGAGCTCGTGCACCCGTTCGTGCCAGCCGTATAAGCGGGAATCGAGCCCGTATTCGGATTCAACGCCCAGGCGGTCTGGGAGGAGGTTGCGAGTAGGGGTATGGCATTTCCCGTGATGTTGGTCACGGTGACATACCCTGTATTGGTTGGCGTGTAGGTGTAGGTCTCAGTCGCGGTGACACTGGGATTCGGCGCCGCGATATACGAGTAACAAGTAGACTGCCAGGTGCCGTAGAGTCCGTTGGCGGCCGTGGGACAGGCTGACGGTGTATTCGTGATCGCCGCGTAGAAAGCCTGCGTTTGGTTGGCCTCGCTGGTTCCCCACCACACACACGGTATGGTTGTCGTTGGGCAATAATATTGCGAGCCGGTAAATGGCTGGCCAGAATATGCCGAGGCCGTCTCTTCGAACCAGTACACGACCGACCCAATCGTGACGGTGTCGCCATTCGCGGCGCCGTTGGCATTATTCACACTCACCGTACCCGTTCCATACGTTCCGTTCATCGCGGTTAAGGTCAGCGTATTGGGTCCGTTTCGAATGGTAATCGTCTGGCCGGAGGTGGAGCCGGTGCCAGAAAATGTGCCGGTGGCCGTTGCCCCGGTCCCGCTGGTCGTCAAGGTTAATGTGTTGGAAACAGCTCCTGCCGAGTTCGTAAGCGTGATGGTGGGAGCCGTGGTGGACGTTGGTATCGCTGACACCGTGCCCACCACCGTCGACGGGGTCGCGTTGGTGGTAAGCGTTAACACGTTTGAGCCGTTGGTAATCGTGACGCCCTGACCGATGCCCGGCACTCCCGTGAAGATTCCCGATCCGCCTGCGGTTGTCGGCGCGCTTCCGTTCAAGGTCTGGCCGTCAACGGTTATCGTTGAATTGCCACTCGCGTTGTTGGTGGTGACCGTGCCCGTCCCGCTCGCTGCCACCCCGCCGATGGCCACGGCCCAGTCTTTCTTCAATGGATTGTTCGGTCTTTTCAATGGGTTCGGCCCGCCGATATGCAAGGGGAGTTCTGGCGTGATGGCTTCGAAGTTTTCTGTGTTGGCCCGGTTTTCGGCGAAGGGATCGGCGCCTTCCAGCGGTTTGACGGAGCGGCTCCGCTTGATCTGCTGCAGGGTAAAGCGGGGATCGTTCACAACGTTGAACCACTCATAATACCTGCCGCTTTCGAGCGCCTGTTGCTCGGTGCCGGGGTTGGAAAAAATGAGATAGCGGTGAGTCCAATCATCGGGTATACCGCGCTGCTGGATCGCCCAATCTTCGATATTGCGCTTGATTAAAGGGTCGACGGCCGGATTTCCTTCGCCCGGAGTCGGGGTCGCATCCTGCGCGGGCAACGTGCCGGTGAGGATAGAGAGCGTTCCGAGGGAGAAGATTACGGCGTGCAACAGGCGACAGGTACGGCCCATAGGTTCGATGCCTCAAGTAAATGTTGAATTTTGCCGATATTATCGCACTGTGGTCTACGTCCAACTAGTAACTTAGGTAAGCGGCAGGAAAGTGGGGGGAAGGGAAACTTAGGTGGGGGGCGCCCGGGGGTAACCCTACATTTCCCGCCGCCCTTCCATGGCCTTGAGCATGGTGACTTCGTCGGTGTATTCGATGTCGCTGCCCACCGGGATTCCCATGGCAATGCGCGTGACGCGCACTCCCTCTCGCTTCAGTTGCTGGGCCAGGTAAGTGGCGGTGGCTTCTCCTTCTACCGTGGGATTGGTTGCGAGGATGATTTCCTCGATCTCGCCCCCGCCGACCCGGCTGAGCAAGTTCGCGATGCGCAACTGCTCGGGCCCCACTCCTTGCAAGGGTGAAATCGACCCATGGAGCACGTGGTAGACGCCATTAAAATGCCGCGTCTTTTCCACGGCGGCGATGTTCGTCGGCTCCTCGACCACGCACACCAGCTTTTGATTGCGGGTGGGACTGCTGCAATAGACGCACGGATCGACGTCGGTAATGTTGTTGCAGATCGAGCACAAGCGCAGCTTCGCCTTGACGTCGCGCACGGCGGAAGCGAGGGCTTCGGCGTCCTCCGCGCTGGAGCGCAGTATATGAAACGCGAGGCGCTGCGCGCTCTTGTTGCCGATTCCCGGCAGCTTCTTGAGTTCGTCGATGAGCCGGCTCATCGGCTCGGCAAAACGAGACATAGGGATTTTGTAATTGGTGATTTGTAATTTGTAATCTAAAGCTCGACAACGCGCATTGGGTTCTCCAATTACAAATTACAAATCGCAAATTACAAATTCATTCCCAGTCCGCCCAGCATCCCGCCCACGCTGGACTGCATTTCCTTATCGACCTTGCGGCTGGCTTCGTTCACTGCCGCCATCACCAGATCCTGCAGCATCTCAACATCTCCAGCCTTGACCGCCTCGGGATCGATTTTGATCGCGAGAACTTGCTTGCGGCCGTCCATCTTGACCGTGACCGTGCCGCCCCCAGCCGAGGCTTCGACCACAGTTTGCTCCATCTTTTTCTGCAGCGTTTCGTACTGCTGCTTGGCTTGCGCCATCAATTCCTGCAAATTGAATCCAGACATAAGAGAATTTGTAATTGATGATTTGTAATTTGTAATTGAAGACCAATCCGTGCCGTCTGGTTTTAAATTACAAATTACAAATTACCAAATTACAAATTGTTTCTACCCTTTCTCCCGATAATCAATCACCGTGCGAATCTCGGCCCCAAACCTTTCCTTCATGCGTTGCACGATCGGATCCCGTTCGGCGCGGCTGCGGGCGCTTCCGTTCACCGTCGCCACCGGGCGTGGCGCGGTTGCCGGCTCCTTCGATCCACCCGGCTCCAATTGCATCTTGATCGGTCTTCCGGCCTGGCCACTGGCGGCGGCGCTGGCGATGCGGCGCGCTTCGGAAGTGAAGGACATTTCGATCATCGTGGCCGACGCGCTCACCCTTGCGGCCAGTGAATTTCCGTTCAACGTCCACTCCGCGCCTTCCAGAATCGAAACCAGCATTTGCTGATTGGCCAGCGCGTTGAGAACGGCATCCCGCAGAGACTCGGCATTCGTTTCGGCCCGTACGTCGGCGGCCGCTTCACTGCGCGCAATAGGCTGCGGCTCCACTGGTGGCAACAGTTCGTCAACAACCGGCGCAGCCGATCCCATAATGACGACATTACTGCCGGTGGTTTGTGTGGCGCGGGCGCCCCCGCCCGCGACCGCCGCGAGCTCCGCGGAGGTCTCCGCTTTCGGAGTGCCTTTGCGCGCCGAGTCAGCCGCGAATGGTGACACTGAACTCGATCGCACCGATGTAAGGGGCTCGGTGCGTCGAACGTCCGCGGCTGCGTTCTTAACCAGCCCTGGTCGCGCCGTGGTGGCCGCAGGTGTCACCTCGCTCAGCAACTGTTCGATCGGCAGCAACCGTTGCGCGTGCGCCATTTTCAACAGTCCCAGCTCGAGGTGAAAGCGCTGTTCCTGGCGGTATCCGAGTTCTCCATGCGTGCGCAGCATGATTTGCAGATGCCGCGCCAGGTCTTCTTCACTAAACAAATCGGCGATGCGCCCGACGCGGGCCCGCTCATCGGAGGAAATCTGCAGCAGCGCCGAGTCCTTGCCTGCGATCTTTGCCACCGTCACATTGCGCAGAAAACGCACCAACTGCCGCGCGAAATGCGTGGGGCTATGCCCTTCGCCAATCAGCTCATCGACGAGCACCAGAATTCTTTCACTCGAACTCTCGGACACCGCCTGCATCACCGTTTCCAGCGCCGCCGCCGGAGCCGACCCGATCAGGCTGCGCACTGAATCGGCGGTCAGATGGTCGGAAGTAGAAGCAATCGCCTGGTCAAGAATCGAAAGCGCATCGCGCATCGAGCCGTCGCCCGCTTCCGCCAGCAGAGCGAGGGCGTCTTCATCAGCGGCGATCTTTTCTTTGGCCACGATGTCGCGCAACTGCCCCATAATGGCGTCGAACTTCATCGCCCGATAACTGAAGTGCTGGCAGCGCGACCGGATGGTCTGCGGAATATCCTCGGGCTGCGTGGTGGCCATCATGAAAATCACGTGGCTGGGAGGCTCCTCCAGCGTTTTCAGCAGCGCATTGAACGCCGCGTCGGTGATCTGGTGGGCCTCGTCGAGTATGTAGATCTTGAAGCGATCCCGCGCCGGACGGTACCGTGCAGCCTCGCGCAATTCACGAATCTCGTCGATCCCCCGATTGGTGGCCGCGTCGATTTCAATCACGTCAACAGAATTTCCGGCGCGAATCTCGAGGCAGGAATCGCATACCCCGCAGGGCTCCGCCACCGGTTTCTCCGCGGAACGGCAGTTCAGCGCCATCGCCAGGATACGAGCCACCGTGGTCTTTCCGATTCCGCGATGTCCGCTGAAAATATAGCCGTGCGCGATGCGCTCCTGCGCGATGGCATTCTGCAGCGTGCGGGTGACGTGTTCCTGGCCGATCACGTCGGAAAATTTCTGTGGCCGGTATTTGCGCGCCAGTACCTGATAGCTCATCGGAATCCCCGATTATACAGTCTCACGCGGCCCCAGTTTTACCGGACTGACTCTCCGGTAGTGGTGCAGTTTGAAGCGGCTTTGAAAGGGGACGGCTTCAGCCGTGCCGTAAGCTGACTCCCCCCGTGGAGACGCGGCTTGCCGCGTCTCCGCCGCACCGTCAGAGACCGGCAAGCCCCGTCTCTGCCTCCTCCACTTGCAACGCCCGCAGCAGCCGAGTTACGCTCATGCATCGCGTTATTACCATAAATACTGGAGAAGTGGTCTATGCAACTGAGAATGAGCACACGAGCGCTCGAGGGCGTGATGGTAGTGGATTGCAGCGGACGTCTGGTGTTTGGCGAAGAATCAGCCAGCCTGCGCGACATGGTCAAGAAACTGCTGTCCGAGAGCCCCAAGCTGGTGATGAACCTGCGCGAAGTGAATCACATTGATAGCGGCGGCCTCGGCACCTTGGTTTCGCTCTACACTACCGCCCGCAACGCCGGGGGCGCGGTGAAACTGGCCAGCCTGAGCAAGCGCGTCGGCGATCTGCTTCAGATCACCAAGCTGCTCACGATTTTTGAGGTGTTTGACGACGAAGAAGCGGCCGCCCGCTCTTTCAACGCCAGCTAATCTGTGTCCGTCAACTCCAGGTAGAACGGATACATTCCGATTTCACCGGTTCCGTAAGCGTAGTCTGTAAGCACCAGGGTTCGAACCGCTCCAACTGCTCCCGGATTGATTTGCTCGTTGATGATGGGCTCCATGCTCCCTGATGCCGTGACGTACACCGTAAAGCCCGGAGGGATCGGGTCATCGTTGGGGTTGTAAGCGAAGGATATATATTGGCTGGCCTGCGTATACGCCAGCCCTTGAATCGTAATGGGCAACTCCGGACCGCTGCTCGGATTCAGTTCGATGTAAACATCCACCGTGCCCGGTCCGCTGGGCGACGCGTGGATAATGCGGAAGGCAACGTCACCCGCCGGCGGTGTGGGAATGTTGTCGGAGATCGATAAGAGGACAACGTTGGCGCCGTTCGTGCCGGTTTCAAATCCAGTCGCCACCACGGTGTATTCCGCTCCGCCGCCCCAACTCACCGTGTCGCTAAAAGCCTCCGTGGTGGTGCCCGTCAGAAACCCTTCCATCGTGTCGCTTCCCGACGGTACGTTGGTATAGCCCGGTTGGTTCGGCAGAACTTCGCGGAACGATATGTCAGAAAAATCCTGCGTCCCGTTGACGTCGATATCCAAGGCCCCGGCGTCCTGGATGGCATGGACAAAACGCACCCGCGCCTGACTGCTGTTTCCGCAACTGGCCGCGAACATGCTTACGGCCGCCAGGGCCAACATCAGGGACACGGCTTTCAACCAGCGCGACATCCTCTCTTGTTCTCCTAAGACCAGTTTGGTGGTGAGCAAAAAGGATTCTAGCAGTTTGTTAGATGCTGCGCCCGGCACTGGCTGAGCAGAGTTCTGATTTTGTTCCTGCTTTTGGGTGGCGCAGCGGTTTACCGCTGCGATAAACGTTTCATTTTCAGTTCCGGCTTTAGCCGCTGAGGGGCAACTGCGGCGCTGCGTCCAACGTCTCATCCGCAATTCAATTCAGGTCATTCAACTCTATGAATTGCGGATTCAGCGCCTCCACACCCTGCTGGTCCGTGAGGATCAGCGTACGAATCGAGCCCTCGTTCGGTCCGCCGACCACGAAGGTCTGCTTAAAAAGCTGGTCCGTCGTTCCTGCCGGACACACATACACCGTGTAGCCCGCACCCGAGGTGTTGTAGTTTTCCGGCACGTATTTGCTCGTCTCCTGGTAGGCGAGGCCGCTGATCGTGGCGGGCGGCGTAAGACCCTCCACCTGCGCCGGCTGGATGTAAATATCCAAAGCCCCCGATGCGCTTGGCGAGGCATTAATCACGCGAAACTTGATGGTGCCATTGGCCGGCTCGGTGTTGTCGTCAGACGGATTTAAGATAATAACGTCGTTGGTGCTGCCCGCGACAAATCCAGTCGCCACCACCGTGTAATCCGTTCCACCGGTCAGCTTAACGCCTGAGGTGCTGAACGCCTCGGTGGAGGTGCCCGTCAGCACTCCTTCGACCGTGTCAATGCCTGACGTAACCGCCGTATAGCCGGTCGATGGCTGCAAGTTGCCGAATGCCACGTTGGTAAAGTCCTTCGTTCCGTTGACCTCGATATCCAATGCGCTCGCGTCCTCGATGGCATGGACAAATCGCACCTGCGCTTGACCGTTGTTATTGCAACTGACCGTAATCATGCCTAAGCCGGCAATACCCGATGCCAGAAGCAAGTCCTTCAACAAGCGCAACATCGCGATTCTCCCAAGGGCGTTCGGCTGGTGAGCAAGGAGGATTCTAGCAGTTTGCCAAAGGGTTCGTCGGGCCTCGGTCGAGGCCCGGTTTTTCTGAAGGCAGCAGCGGCCCGCCCTGCTGGAACCCAGGCGGTCCGTCCGCGATTAGTTGAGATCATTCAGCACGATGGGCTGGGAATCCATGGCTTGTACATTTGCCTCGTTCGTGAGTATCAAGGTACGAATCGAGCCCACGCTCAGACTGCCTACACTGATGGGAAAGCCACTAAATTGCAGGGACCCGCCTACACACACATACATCGTATAACCCTCGCCATTGGAGTTGTAGGGGAGGTTTACGTAGCCGCTCGCCTGTTGGTAGGCAAGGCTACTGACCGTAGGGGTGCCATTGCATGCCGACCCCTGTAGGGGTGTCTGCACAAGAAAAATATCCACGGCGGCGGGTGAGTTTGGCGCCGCGTTAATGACGCGAAAATTGATCGTGCCATTGGCCGGCTCCGCGTTGTCGTCAGCATCTGCCAAGATGACAGCGTTGCCGACAGCCCCAATATTACCAGTCGCAACCACTGTGTACTCCGACCCAGAACTCAGGTTGACGTTGGGTGTGCTGAAGGCCTCGACGGTCGTGCCGGTCTGAAGCCCTTCGACCGTGATACTGCCCGAAGGTACCGGTCTATAGCCGGACGTCGGCTGTACAGTCCCAAAGGTTATGTCGGTGATCTCCTTCGCCCCATTGAACTCGATATCCAATTGGCCGGCGTCATAGATAGCATGAACAAACCGGATCTGCGCTTGACTGCCGTTATTACAGCTGGTGAGGACGAGGCCCAATCCGGCAAGCGCGAGCACCAGGGCCAACGAAAGAGGCAGGGTTTTCAAGAAACGACGCATAGTATTCTCCAATGGCAGTTTGGGATTCCTGGTAAGAACATGAGATGCAATGATCGTAATCCCAGGTTTTACGCACTTGTGTAAAATTTTGTATTGGCGAATCTAAGTTAGCATAATTTCACGCGAAACGTTGGTCCGCGAAACGCTGATCCGCGAAAGATCGTTCCCCGTGAATCGGCGGCCGCTACCGAATTCCAGCAGAAAGCCCGCGAAAACCATGCCGCGAAATAAAGCGCAGAACAAGAATCGTGACCGCGGCAAAAACAAAAGCAAAAATAGAGATGGGAATAGGAATAGGAATAGGAACGAAGACAAGCGCACCCGCGTCCTGCGTTGCATTCGTGCCTTGCCGCCGGGAACCGTCTCCAGTTACGGCGCCATAGCGAAAGCCTCGGGCTGGCCTGGAGCTGCTCGCCAGGTGGTGCGCATCCTGCGCCAGGTTCCCGGACTGCCCTGGCACCGGGTAGTTGGCGCGGGCGGCGCCATCAAGTTGCCCGGAGAAGGCGCCGCCGAACAAAAATTCCGCCTGCGCATGGAGGGAGTCACCTTCCGCGGCGCCCGCGTCGATATGAAGCGGCACGAGTTTCGTTTTAGCCGCTAGAATCAGTCGTTGGTCGTTGGCAAACCCGCGACCGACCACCGACCCGCGACCGACGAACGACGAACGACGAACGACCAACGACCGAATGTTTCACCCCGGCAACTTTCCTTCCAGCAACTCAAAGAGCCGCTCCGCCGGACAGCGCAGCCCAACATAGAAGCTCCCGAACAGCGCATAGACGGCGCTGACATGGTCGAAGCGCATCTCATAGATCAGCTTTTTGAACACCAGCGGATCGTCGGCAAACAAATCGACGCCCCACTCCCAGTCATCGAACCCAATCGAGCCAGTGATGATCTGCTTCACATCTCCGGCATAGCGCCGTCCAACCAGGCCGTGTTCATTCATCTGCCGTTGCCGCTCTTCCATGGGCAGCATGTACCAGTTCTTATCTTCACCGCGGCGGCGATCCATGGGATAAAAGCACACGTACCGGTTCGGCGGCATCGCCGGAAACAACCGCGGCTTCATCGCTTCTTTCTGGCGAGCGATCGTCTCCGCGATCGCCTTTTTCCATTCTTCCGAATGCGCTTCCACTCCGCGCTCGGCCAGCGCCTTATAGGTTTTCAGCGTGGATTCATACAGTCCCAACTCAATCACCGACAAATATGAAGTCGCAGGTTCCAGAAAATCATGCAGGCGAAGCCGCGACAAATCGAGTTCGGCCTGATTGAGTTGATCGAAGCTCGGACGAAAATGAATCAGCATCAGGTCGCCTTTGTGTCCAAGCAACGAGAAGAGCGCAGACTGTCCATCGCTCCTGGATTCCATCTCGCCCAGCAATTTCGCGGCTTCGGCGGCGATCTCGCGACGGACATTCTCGGCCGTGCCGCGCCATGCCGTCCAGCGGAAGCGCATCATCTGGTGAAGCGTGGCGAAGCCTTCCAGCGTCAGAGGCACGGCGGGCAGTTGCCCGGCGGCCACCGGCAGAGTTTCGGGATGAGCAGGATTCATGGATTTATTGTATCGGGTGATCGGGCCATCGGGTGATCGGGTCATCGAAAGTCAAAGGCATTTGAACTTAGATCGCCCGATGGCCCGATCACCCGATGACCCGATCGCCTCACCCCCGGGGAATCCTTACAGCCACCATGCATGGATTGCTCCATGATGCACCAGTGTGCTACAAGCAGCTATATGCGCAAATGGATGAGCGAGCGCCTGAAGCGCCGCAAGAAGGCGGGAACCGGCGCCGCTAAGGAAGTTAGCAATGCCCCGGCACCAGAGCCTTTGCAGCCGAGGTTCTACGACGATGAGCCCACCGCACCAACCGCCGCACATGCTGCTCCTGTTGTCGAAGCCCCGGCGGCAGTTCCAGTAGTCGAAGCGCGTCGTCCATCGAAACGCGAACCTGAGCCTGCACTGGCGCCTGAGCCTACTATCGCTTCGGCTGAAACTTCGGCAACCGCGGAACCGAAACCACGAGCGTCGCGCCGCCGTCGCAGCCGCGGAGGCCGTGGCGGATCTCGTCCGCGTCCGCCACAGGTGCCTGCGGCCGCCGCGATTCCCACGGCGGAAGTGTCCGTGCCAGAGGGATCTATAGCCGAAGTATCCGTCCCCAAGTCTGTGGTTGCGGAACAGTCCCCGGCCGAGACGACGATTGCCGAGACGACGATTGCCGAAACGCCGCGCGCTGCTTCGTTACCAACTCCAGCGGTTCCGGCTCCAGCGGCCGCTCCCGCCCGCGCCAGCAAGGGAACGGTAGTGCTCGCAATCGGCCTGCCGGGGTCGGGCAAGAGTTCATGGTTCAAGCGCCACAACATTCATCCGCTTTCCAGCGATCTGTTGCGCGAATTGCTTTTCGATGACGCCCAGGAACAGCGTTTTCAAGATCTGGTTTTTTCCAACCTGCGATCGATGCTCAAGGCTCGGCTGATTGCCCGCCGTCCCATGAACTACGTCGATGCGACCAACCTCACGCCCCACGACCGCCATAGCTGGATCAAGCTGGCCAAGGATTACGGCTACGATGTGCAAGGTGTGTTCTTCGATGTTCCCCTGGAGATTTGTCTGGAACGCCACCAGCGCCGTGGCCGCGTGGTTCCGGAAGACATCATGCGCAAGATGGCCGGCAAGTTGAAGCCCCCGACCTTTGAGGAAGGCTTTTCGAAAATCACAGTAGTGCGGGTGAAGCAGAAGGAAGCGAGCGCCGGGTAGAGATGCCGGAGTCAGTCGTTAGTCGCTAGTCGTTAGTCGTTCGCGGGTTTGCCAACGACCAACGACTAACGACCAACGACCAACGACCAACGACCGGCTCTCACCCCCTCAAATACGGCAGCAATTCTCGAAACGCGGGCGCGCCCGACGACCGCAGCAACTCATAGATCATCATTTCGGTCGAGGAAAGAATCGCTCCTGCCGAGCGCATGCGATCCAGTCCGATGCGCCAGTTTAATTCGGTCCGGGAGCTGACCGCATCGGAAGCCACATGCACCAGATAGCCTTCCCGCAGCGCTCCGAGTGCAGTCTGCATCACGCAGATATGCGTTTCCATGCCGCACAGAAGCATGGTTGTCCGCCGACCCGGCAGACGCTTCAGGACAGAACAGAATGCATCGCTGCCGAAGCAGGAGAACGTCAGCTTGTCGATGGGCGGGTTGCCCGGCAAGAGCGATGCCACCTCGGGCACCGTGTTGCCCAAGCCCTTGGCGTATTGCACCGTCACCAGCGACGGGATCTTCAGAATTCCAGCCAGGCGAATCAGCAGTTGCACATTTCGCACCAGCCGTTCTTTCTCCCAGATCGGCGGCAGCAACTTCTCCTGCATGTCGACGACAAGCAGGGCGCACTGCTCGGCCTCCAGCGGGCGCCGCGCCATCTCTTCGTAATCGCTCTCCATGGTCACAATATTTCCCGTAGTAACCTTTCCGGTCAAAATCCCGCTGCTAGTCATGGCGACTCCCTTTAAAGTAATGTCGTCCGTCAACCACAGATTCTAACGCGGGACAAGGCGTGATTGTGAGCAAAGGCAGACGCGGCAAGCCGCGTCTCTACAGGAAGATTGTGTTGGGGCCTTTACTGAGAACTGACAACTGACAACTGAGAAGTGAAGTCTCAAGCTTTTGATCTCGCTCCAAATGATTTAGAATCCACACAGAGCCCGGTCGTTCAACGGTAGGACTGCAGCCTCTGGAGCTGCGTATCGGGGTTCGAATCCCTGCCGGGCTGCCAACCTCTCGTTTCTCAATTCCAATCGTTCAGAGGCGCAGCCGACGGGTCGGTAAGGGCGATCAGTTTTCCCAGCAGATAATCATCTGGTGTGAGCGGTGTTTCAGGCTCAGGATTGATAATCGCGAGCACGTTGCCGCTGAGAATTCCACGAATCCACAGGCGGTCACCTTCGATCGCAACCACTCGGTATTGCTCATCGAAGATTGATAGCCTGCCCATCGACGGTTGGATGCGAAGCTTGAGGTTGGCGGTTGGCGTCGGCGTCATTAAAGCTTGGAGGGTGCGAGAAATTTGACAATCACAGCTGTTAAGATTAGTATCAATAATGAGCAAGTAACCCGTTCTTACTCGTCAGGTTCCTCTGAATTAACCAACTGAAAACTGTCGGCTCTTCGATTGCTCGGAAGAGTGCGAGTCGCGACACCGTGGATCCGCTGGGTATGTATCAACTCCAAACCCAAGCTGGTCAGCGTGGATACAAATCGAAGAAACCGAAGGGAACCATGAAAAATATCAAGTTCGTAGTAAAGGTAAACCGGGGCGGCGCGCATGCCCCGCAATACGTACTCCGCGTTGATAGGCTTCCCATTCAAACCACGACCAACCGCAAGCTGGCCCTGGTCATGGGAAGGTTTACCGCGGAAGACGCGGTGAAATCCATGCAAAATTCCCATTGCACCCCGGAGTTGGTATCCGTACGCGTGAGCGCTTAGGCTGAATCCGGGACCCGGCCCGCGAAGCAGGCCTACACAAAAGTTATGCCCAAACGTGAATGCTCGGAGTGCGGCGGTGAGTTGGTTCTGGCAGTGCGCGGCAACCAGCTTCCGACCAGTCATGCCCCAACTCTGGTGACCAGCGCAGTTACCAGTTGGAGATGCGGCACTTGCGGTTCTGCCTTCTCAGCCGCGCAACTTCGGGAAGACAAGCGCGGCCGAGCAAAAGCCGCGACGCCGCGCTTGAGTGTCTAGAGCCTGTAACAAAACTCCCTTGTAGTGAGGTCGCAGCTCCGGCATTCCATTGCTCATGGCGGACGCCAACACAACTTTGACGCTTCCCATAACGCCGTTTAAGGCCAACGTCCAGGTCCGTCATCCCGCGCGACCGTCCTAGAACAAGTACTGTAACGCCGTCGTGCTAGTCACATACCAGTATGCCAACATCGACGCGGGATAGCTGCTCGGAACGATAGTCGGTCCCACCGGTCCCTTACCCCAGAAATAGTCTTCATAATCACAGATGAAGATTCCCGGCAGGATTTCAATCGCAGGTCCCATAGCTGCCGCCGTTCCGGTACTGTTGGCTGCCGACGAGTTGAACCAC